>JAEEGL014939926.1_pt1 | contig 26986 bp, 22 predicted proteins | sample 9134231 | NCBI WGS metagenome assembly JAEEGL01 (sample SAMN16246548, study PRJNA631951) | gut metagenome | biome: gut microbiome; feature: rumen; material: fiber-attached | host: Bos | place: Iran: Karaj | collected 2018-10 | reverse complement strand
CGCGCGCCGCCGCCGCGGCTCCTGAAGCCTTTGCTCTTCTCGAACGCTCGCTTCCCGCCGCGGCGCGACTGTACGTCGCTCTGGGCGGCGCGCGGCGCCCTGCGGCCGCCGTTAGGGAAGGGCCTCCCCTCACCGTGAAGGAGGGCCGCGACTTCATAAGGGCCTGCCTCGGCGGCACGCCTGGCTCACAGGCGGGAACATGCGACCGGTCTTCCGAGGAAGACAACGGAAACGCGAAAGACCGCACATCCTCATCCCCCGCCCCCGCTGAGGAGCCCGCTCTTTCCCTGCGGAACCTGTGCTTCAGATTTACCGAGGGCGGCGAAGACCTGATACACGGGCTCGATCTCGACGTCGGGCGCGGAGAGTTCTTCTGCCTTCTCGGCGGCAACGGAAGCGGCAAGACCACGCTCTTGAACCTCATCTCGGGAATTTTGCGGCCTCATTCTGGGAGCATACGCATATTCGGGAAAAACATCAGGTCATACAGGGGACAGTCGCTCTACAGGGAGTGCCTCGCGCTCCTGCCCCAGGACGTTAGAAATCTTTTCCTCCGCGGGACCGTCCGCGAGGAGCTCGCTCCCGCCGGCATCACCGGCGGCACGCTGCCCGGCGGGATAGAATTCTCATCCGTCTCAGACACCCATCCCTACGACCTTTCGGGAGGAGAGGCTCAGTCGGTGGGCCTCGCGAAGATCCTCGCGTCGAAGCCGAAACTGCTCCTTCTCGACGAGCCGACCAAAGGACTTGACGCCGACGCGAAATACCGCATCGCACAGACCCTGAAGGAGCTAGCCGCCTCTGGCGTGACCGTCGTCGCCGTGACTCACGACTGTGAATTCGCGGCTGAACACGCGACGCGCTGCGCCCTGCTCTTCGACGGCTGCGTCGCCACCTGCGGCAGTCCGTCCGAAGTCTTCGGAGACGCCTCTTTCTATACGACCGACATCTGCCGCATTTTCTCCGGCATCGCCGGCGGGTGCGTCAGTATGTCAGGCGCTCTCGAGTTTTGCGAAAAAGCGAAAAAGAGGGGCGGTGCGTCAGAATGAGGAACGAAAGGACTGTCACCTTTGCCGAGGGAAGAAGGCGGAGGATGTCGTCAAGGCTCGCCGCTTCGGTCGCCGTCATGACCGCCCTCTGCACCGCCTCGAGGCTCGTGCCGTATTTCAAGCCGGTCAGCGCCCTCATAATACTCACGGGAATGTGGCTCGGTCCCGCGGCGGGTCTCATGACCGGTGCGCTCACGGCGCTGCTGTCCGATTTCTGGTTCGGGGTTGGCCCCTGGCTCCCCTTCCAGATGGCAGCATGGGGGACCGTCGGCCTCGCGGCGGGGCTCATGTCCCCGGTACTGAAAAAACACCGCGCGGCTGCCCTCCTCTTCGGGATAGCTGCCGGCGCGGCGTTCTCGCTCATTATGGACATATTCACGGTGTTATGGGCATACGGCCGGTTCACTCCGGCGCTCTACCGCGCCGCCCTTGTGAGCGCGGTCCCGCACACCCTGAATTACGCTGTTTCCAATTTCGTATATCTCGTGATCCTGGGCAAGCCGCTCGGCGAAAAGCTGAAGCGCCTGTCCGACCGGATCGGAGGTCCCGGGGAAACGGTCATTTCAGATCGAGCCACGCGGTGATGAACCTGTCGGGGCGTTCCCAGTCGGCTCCCGCGGAGGCATAGTCGGTCATGCGGAGCTTCTCTCCGCCTGCGAACGTGACGTCGCAGGACAGACGGCAGGGAAAGTCGCGCCCGCCCGGCACGCACGACGAGATGACCGGCGTCACCTTCGTGTCGATATCCGCGTTGCGGCAGTCGGCGGCCAGCACGACGCACCCCTTCACGACGGCCGCCCTTCCTCCCAGCAGGATGACCCTCGGTGACACGTCGACGTTGAGCTCGATGCCGCCGCACCTCTCAAGGACGCCGCGAGGTATGCCGAAATAGCTTCCGGCCGGGGCGGAGACCTTCCCGCGTGTTTCGCCCGCCCCGCCGTCATTCCCGGCGCGCACCGGCAGATATCTTATCTCAGTCTTGCCGTATGAAGGTATGCGGAGGAGCAGCTCGCCTGGCAGTTCCCCGCCTTCGAACGTGACCGTTATCTTCCCGTCATACGGATAATCCGTCCTCATCCTGAGGACGGCCTTTTTTCCGTCCGGCATTTCCGCGCGGAACAGGCCGTCAGTGTACTGGTTGATCACGAGTCCGTCACTACCGCGCGTGAGGATGGCGGTCAGCGGCAGCAGCGCGGTCCCGGCCGAGCCTATGCAGGCGCAGCATCCGTATGCTCTGCCGCCGTTTATATCCTGGTAGCCTCCCGTCTTGCGGTTTCTGCGGTTCTTGTAAAGCGGCGCGTAGCTGTCGAAGGTGAATCCGCCTATCTGCCGCACGAAGCCGGCGCTGAGCGAGTAGTCGTTCCCGGTCAGGTCTTCGCTGAGTTTCAGCTCCCGGTTGCGTCCGAAATTCACGCTCCCGAGGATACTGTTGTAGTATGTCTTCTCCATCGCCTCGGCGTATTTCGGGTCTCCGGTCAGCAGCAGTGCCTGCGAGAGGAGCTTCGAGAAGGTCACGGAGACGCACGTCTCCTGCATTATCTCGATCCTCGCCTCGGTCTGAACGGCGGAAGAACTGTTGTCGAAGAGCTCGTGCGTGCATCCGCAGCAGCCGATGACGGTATAGTCGGTCTCGAGTACCGCGTCGGTGAAATTCAGCGCGGCGCGCAGGTACCTCTCCTCCCCGGTCAGCCTGTAGTACTCTATGATGCCCTCGAAGAAGGACATGATCTCGTACGCCTTCACTACCGGATATCTGTACGGCGGTATCTCGCCCTTTTCGGCAAGTTCGAGCAAATTGCCCTTAGAGCAGCCTCCAGTTGAGATTATGTATTCGGCGAATTCAAGGAAATCGCTCTCTCCGGTCAGTTCGTACAGTCTTATGACAGGCTCGAGGATGCTGCAGGAATTTACCCCGCCCCAGAAATTCGAAGTCTGCGTGATATCCTTCTTTCCCTCTTCTCCGCCTACCTCGCGCATTATGCAGCGCAGATGTCGGCATGACGCGGCTATGATCCTGTCCCGCAGGTCTTCTTCGCCGCAGATGTCGAGGAAGTACTCGAGTCCGAGCAGGACGTACTTGCGGCACCACATGTCCCAGCCGCGGAATTCGGCGCCGCGGCGGTAGGATGAGATGCGGCCGTCGGGATCCGGCAGGCTCAGCATCTTAAAGACTGACTCGCGGAGCGTGCGGTAGAGCGCGGGATCGCGGGTCAGCGAATATGTGAGGCAGGCGCCTCTCATCATCTTGCCCCAGTATTCGCCTCTCCAGCCGTTGTTGCCGCTGTCCTGCCGGGTGACGAACTGCCCCGCGAACAGCTCCCAAAGGCGGCTGTTCATCAGCTGGTGGCCGGTGACGAACCTGGCTGCCGAGAAAGGCACTCCGGAGGAATCGGCGGTGAAATCCGCCTCGTGAAGGACGTCGTCCGCCTTCGCCGGCACCGCTCTCGGGCATAGAGCCCGTGCGTCAGGCCGGGCCGCCGTTCCGGGATCGAAAACTCTGTTTGCGGCTATCATTGCGTCACATTTCCTTTCATGGGTCTTTCGGTGTCGCGGAGCGCTCAGTATCTTCCGCCGAATATGAACCGCGCGGCGTTCCTCCAGCAGACGTCCGACACGATCTCCCCCAGCGATCCGGTGTCGCAGGGATAAAGCCCCTCTTCGACGAGCGACCCGAGCTCGGAGCAGAGTATCCGCCTGTAGTACTCGTGCCGCACGAACGAAGTGAACGAGCGCGAATCGGTGAGCATCCCTACCGATGCCGAGAGCCCGCCCGTCTCCATCAGCTCGCGGATCTGGTCGCGCATGCCGCGCAGCGTGTCGTTGAACCACCATGCGGCTCCGAACTGAACTTTCGGAGCGAAATTCCCCGCCATGGTGGACATCATGCGGTTGTCGCAGGGATTGAGGTTGTACAGCACCGTCTTCGGCAGTCTGTCCCTCTCCTCGAGCCCAGACAGGAATGCCGAAAGCGCGAAGGGATCGGTGAGCCGTCCGACGCTGTCGCCGCCGGCGTCCCTGCCGTAAGCCGACATGAGTTTCGGAGAGTTGTTCCGTATCGGTCCGAGGTGCAGCTGCATGACCATCCCGCGCCCGGCGTATTCACCCGCGAGGAAGTCAAGAAGTCCGCGCAGATCCGGGTCCTCCCGGTATCCGAACACCGAAAAACCGTGGTCCGACACCCGGCAGCCGAGCGACTCGAATCTGTCCAGAGCCGCCGACAGCGCAGATCTTATGTCGCTCTTCCCGTATTCGCGGCAGAGGGATTCGCGGGCGGCCGCGACGGCCGCCGGCTCGCCGGCGAGATACCTGTCGGGACGGAACGACGGCAGCATAGCGAATCCGGGGGCCTGATCCGCGACGGCCCTGTGGTACACGAGAGAGTCGACGGGGTCGTCGGTCGTGCATATGACCTTCACGTTCATCATGCGCAGCAGCGACGGTGCCGAGTACCTGTCAGGATCGGAGCGCATCATCTCCGACGTCAGCTTCCAGATCTTGTCCGCCGTCGCGGGACATAGCAGGTCGTCGATGCCGAAATAGCGACGGAGCTCAAGGTGCGTCCAGTGATAGAGGGGGCTGCCCGGCAGTTTCGGAAGCACAGACGCCCAGCTGTCGAATTTTTCTTTCGGAGAGGCGTCGCCGGTGATATATCTCTCGTCGACCCCGCACGCCCTCATTGCCCTCCATTTGTAATGGTCGGTCTCGAGCCACAGCTCGGTGAGGTCGCGGAAGCTTCTCCCCGACGCGACGTCGGCCGGCGAAAGGTGGTTGTGATAGTCGTATATCGGGGCGCCGCACGCGTATTTTTCGTAAAGCGTGCGCGCGGCGGGATTGTCCAGCAGAAAATCCCCGTCCATGAACTTTTTCATGTGATAGTCCGTCCTTCTGCGGTATGACCGTATTATATCATTTCCTGTCCGGCTCAGCCGGGGCGGAGTCCGATTTCCCGTGATCCTGTGAACCTGTGATCCCCTGATCCTGTGATCCTGTGATCCCCTGATCCTGTGATACTGTAAACCGGCGGTCCGTCACGCGGTCGGCCGCCTGAACCTGTCCCCGGCGATCCACAGTCCAAGCGCGGGATTGGGTATATAGAAGATCTCTCCTCCTCCGCGTATCCGGTTCGGCCCGGGAGAGAGGCTGCGCAGTCCTATCATTTCGGACGCGGCCGCGTATTCGGCCGACTCGTATCCGACGGCCTCGATCTCTTCCCTGCTTATCCGTTCGACGGCGTAGATCACCCTGAAGCGGCCCTCGCTCGAGCCGTGTATGAGGTGCGCTGCCGCGCTCAGGTTCTCGCGCAGATCGGAGTTTTCCGGCGACTTCAGCACCTCAAGTATCCTGTCCCTGCCCGAATAGCCGTATTTCCTTATCAGCCTGTCGCACTCGGGGTCTTCGCCGAAGCGCTCGACCCCCGGTGCGAGTATGAGCAGCGTCCCGCCGTCGGCCATCGCCATGCGGGTGCGGTATACGGCCTTGTTGCCGAGCCATGTGCTCCGGAATTCCGAAGGGTCGAGCATGACGGCGCAGAAATCAAGGCTGCGCGGCACGAAATCGACGTTCTTTTCGACCGACAGCGCCGCCGCCTCTTCGAAGCACTTCCGTCCCCCGCCTGTGAAGAGTCCGTGTATACGTATCTTTCCTGCGGGGGCAGTCGTGACAGTCAGCGCGTACAGTAGCGGCACGTCGCGCAGGAAATGCTCCGACGCGTAATCGAAGATCTTCCGCACCGGGGTGTCGGCCCGTCCCATCATGCTCTCCATCCCGCAGACCGCTCCGATCATGTGCGAGCGGTTTATCATCGCGCTGCCGCCGGCTCCGACGAATATGTTCTTTGTGTGGTTCGACATCCCAACGACCTCGTGCGGGACCACCTGACCGACCGAGACGATGAGCCCGTATTCTCCCGACACGAGCCGTCTGTTGACCTCGACGGGAACGCCGGCGGTCCACAGGCCGCCGGTCACCGACGCGACATAGTCTCCCGGCACGTCGCCTATCTTCACGACGTCGTGTCTCCAGTCGTGCACGATGAACTTCTCTTTCGGGATGTCGCCGTACATCGACGATATCTGCTCCTCCGTCATCGGGACATGCGTCCCCAGCGCCGGCATTATGTCGGAGTCGACGCCCCTCCGCGCCAGTTCGTGATAGAGGAAATTCGTGATGAATCCGGCGCCGGAGTGGAGCCGGGTATAGTCGGGAGGCAGTATGAGCACCTTTCGTATACCGTCTCCGGCGGCGTCGACAGCGGCAGTCAGTGCTTCGCGAAGCCGTCCCTTTGACAGTCCGGCGTCTCCTTCGGCGCGTATAAAAATGTCTCTCATACCCCGGAATACGCGCGGAAACCGCCGTCGACGGGGATCACGGTCCCGGTGATGAAGCCCGAAGCCGCGTCGTCGGTGAGGAACAGCAGAGTCCCTATCAGTTCTTCAGGCCTTCCGAACCTGCCCATCGGAGTGGCGGCAAGTATCTTGCCCGACCGGGGCGTGAGGCTGCCGTCGGGGTTCGTGAGCAGCGTCCGGTTCTGTTCGGTCAGGAAGAAGCCGGGCGCGATGGCGTTGCAGCGGATGCCGGTGCCGGCGAAATAGACCGCGAGCCACTCGGTGAAATTCGACACCCCGGCCTTCGCGGCGGAATACGCCGGGATCTTTGTCAGCGGCGTGAAGGCGTTCATCGACGAGATGTTTATGATGCATCCGCCCCCCGCCGTCATGTCTTTCGCGAACTCCTGCGTCGCGAGCACGGTGCCTGTTATGTTGAGCGAAAAGACCTTGCTGAACGCGGACGGGTCGAGGTCGAAGAAAGTCTTCCCGTCAGTGATCCCTTCAGCGCCGGGCGAGAAGAACTCGTCGGACGTCGTTGCCGCGGGCGAGTTGCCGCCGGCGCCGTTGATGAGCACCGAGCAGCTGCCGAACTTTTCTTTTATCTTTTCATGGGCTTCGGCCAGCTGTTCGGGCGACGTCACGTCGGCCGATACCGCCATCGCCTGCCCGCCCGATGCTCTTATCTCGGATGCCAGCCTTTCCGCCTTTTCATAAGTCCGCCCGAGCACGGCGACCTTCGCGCCGCATTCGGCATATGCCCTGCAGAATTCGCTGCAGAGGACTCCGGCACCGCCGGTCACGACCGCCGTCTTTCCCGAAAGATCGGGTTTATAGGCAATTTTCATCTTAATGCCCCTCCCCTGTTATCTGTCCTTCATTTGAACTGTATCAGCACGCGAATTCCGCCCTCAGGCGGTCATACCGTGTACTGCGTCGATGCCGCAGGTCCGCCCTGTCCCGTCCAGTCGGTGTGGAAGAAGACGCCGGCGGGGGCGTCGGTCCGCTCGTATGTGTGCGCGCCGAAATAGTCACGCTGCGCCTGGAGCAGGTTCGACGGAAGGTTCCCGCAGGTGTATCCGTAGAAGTAGTTGAGCGCCGACGAGAATGCCGGCACCGGTATGCCGGACTCCGCTGCGGCGGCGACGACTCCGCGCCACGCGGGGAGCGAATCCTTTATGATGCCGGCAAAGTAGCCGTCGACGAGCAGGTTCGGCAGGTCGGGCCGCCGTCCGAACGCGTCGCTGATCTCTCCGAGGAACGAGCTGCGGATTATGCAGCCGCCCCGCCAGATCAGCGCGATATTGCCGAAATTCAGGTCCCATCCGTATTCGGCGGCCGCGGCTCTCATGAGCGAGAATCCCTGCGCGTATGACACAATCCTCGACGCGTAAAGCGCCTTATTCAGCATCCCGACGAAAGTCTTCCTGTCCTCAGCGGGGCTCTTTATCTCTCTTTCGCCGCTGTAGACTTCGGCCGCGGCCAGTCTTTCTTCGCGCTGCGACGACAGGCATCTCGCGAGCACGGCCTCGGTTATGAGAGTCAGCGGGACGCCCTCCTCGAGAGCGGAGATGCCGGTCCACTTGCCGGTGCCTTTCTGTCCCGCCCTGTCGAGTATATGCTCGAGCGTGCGCTCGCCGCTGCCGTCGCGGTAGGCGAGGATGTCGGCGGTGATGCCGACAAGATAGCTTGAAAGAGGGCCTCTGTTCCACTCCGCGAACACTTCACTCATTTCGTCGCATGTCATCCCGAGTCCGTCGCGCATCATGTGGTACGCCTCGCAGATGAGCTGCATGTCTCCGTATTCGATCCCGTTGTGGACCATCTTGACGAAGTGTCCGGCGCCGCCGGCGCCGATCCAGCAGCAGCACGGCTGCCCTTCGTGGTCCGCAGCGATCTTCGTGAATATATCCCTCACCTCGGGCCAGGCCGAGGGGGAGCCTCCGGGCATGAGGCAGGGCCCGTGAAGGGCTCCCTCTTCACCTCCCGAGACTCCGGTGCCGATATAGCGCAAACCGTGCGACTTCGCTTCGGCCGCGCGCCTTGCGGTGTCTCCGAAGTAGGAGTTGCCGCCGTCGATGATTATGTCTCCCGGCTCGAGCAGCGGAATGAGCGCACCCATCATCTCATCGACCGGCGAGCCGGCTCTGATCATGAGGAAGACCTTTCTCGGCTTTTTCAAGGCTCCGACGAACTCCGGGAGCGTATAGAAGGCGGTGATGCCGGTCTTTCCCTTCGCAGGTCCCGACATGAAATCTCGTGTCCTCTCGGGCCTGTGGTTGTACACCGCGACGTCGAACCCCTTTCCGTTCATGTTGAGCGCGAGGTTGCTGCCCATCACGGCAAGTCCTATCATCCCGATATCCGCTACGCCGGCGGTCTTTTCATTGATTCCGGAAGTCCTGTCCATCTCAGTTCCGATCTCCTTTTTCTTTTTTCTGCGGGGTCACCTGATAACCCTGGCGTTGCCGCCGTATATGTCGAGGAGCTGTTTCTCGTCGGCCGGCTCGGCGTAGTCGTTGAGCGACGAAGCCGCGAGCGCTCCGGCCGACCAGGCGTATTTCATCCAGTCTTCGGGCGCGTATCCGCGAAGTATCGCGTAGAGCAGGCCTCCGGCGAAGCCGTCGCCGCCGCCTATGCGGTCGGTGACCCTTATGCTCCTCGGTTCCTCGACGTACCATTTTCCGCCCGCCCTGACGAGGGCTCCCCACAAATGCTCCTCGGCGCTTATCACGCTGCGGAGGGCCGTCGCGTATACCGACGCCCCGGGGTACTTTTCCGAGACGCGCGAGATCATTTCCTCGAAGCCGCCGATCTTGTCCGCGATGCCGTTCCCGCCGGTCTCGGGGCCGTCGAAGCCGAGGCAGAGCTGAAAATCCTCCTCGTTTCCGATGAGGATGTCGGCGATCCCCGCGATACGCTCGAAGGCCTCCCTCAGTTCGCTCTCCCTGCCCTTCCAGAAACTCGCCCTGTAGTTGAGGTCGAAGCTGAGGAGAGTCCCGCAGCTCTTCGCGTATTCGGCGATCCCGACGCACGCCGCGGTCGTCTTCTCGCTCAGCGCCGCGATGAGCCCCGACAGATGAAGTACCGACACGCCGTCCTCGGCGAAGATCTTCCGGAGGTCGTAGTCGGATGCCGAGATCTCCCTGCCGACTTCGCCGCTGCGGTCGTTCCAGACCCGCGGAGCGCGAAGTCCCGCCCCGGTGTCGGCTATGTTGAACTGATGCCTGTATCCCCAGGGACCGCCCTGTTCCTTATCGGGACCGGTGAAGTCGATCCCGCGGGCGCGCAGGCGGCTCTTGATGAAAGACGCGATCGGGCTTCCGGCGACGAAGGCGGTGAGCGCAAGGCAGGGTATGCCGAGCGACGACGAGACGTTCAGCACGTTCGTCTCGGCGCTTGTCGACTGCATCCTGAACCACTCGCTCCCCTGCACCTGCATGCTGCCGGCCGGAGTTATCCGCACGCCCATGCTGGTCACGCACGCAAGGCCGTATCTCGCGTTCCTCTTCGGAGACGGGAGTCTGCATCCTTCCGCCGTCTTCTCGCCTTTTCCGGCCGGGCGCGGCCGCTTTTCATCCGCGGATCCCGCCGCGGTCTTCTCATTCTTTCCTTTTTCCGGTGTCATACCGTTTCCTTTCGGACGGCGCCGCGTTATCCGCGGCCGCTCCGCACGCGCGGAGGAGATGGTGAGTCAGCCGTTCATGTTTTTTCGTTTCCTAAAACAAAAGCGCCTGCAGTTTCTACAGGCGCAACTGAAATGGCTGGGGTGGCCGGATTCGGACCGACGCGTGAAGGAGTCAAAGTCCTTTGCCTTACCGCTTGGCTACACCCCATCGGACCGGGCGGGGAGACCGCCCGGTCATGATATACCGCAAACGACGCATCGCGGCGGAGCCGCGGAAAGCGCGTTCTCAGCCGAGCTTATAGTTGAGATTTATCGATGAAGTTCCCCTGAGCGCGGAATCGACGACCGCGATGAAGGTCTTTCCGCGGCTGACGGTGAATTTTCCGCCGTCGGAGGTGGTGAAGGCGAAGGGCGAAGTCAGTCCCTCTCCGCGGGTCCAGTTTATAGGAATGTACTTTCCTCCGGTGAGGAAGTAGCCGGTACCGGAGCCGCTGACGGCCACCGAGATCCTGCCCTCGGTGTCTTCCGGGATCTTCTGCTGATCGGCGAAGAGGATGAAGACGTTCGCGAAGTTCAGCTGCTCTCCGGTCTCGGCATCGAGGTGGGCCTTCGTGCCGTACTGATAGCGGTAGTACGCGTTATCCTTCTTGCTGTATATGAGCTGAACCTGCTGATAGGCGGAGTAGGTGAGCACGGCGTGGGTGGCGTCGGAGCCGGCGATCGCCGGGGCGTCGGAGAAGGTGAACGGCACCGAGACTCCAGACGCGGCGAGGGTATAGTCGTTATGCGCGGCCAGCGCTTTTATGCCCTGCCCCGAGATCATTAGAGAGTGCTCGTATCCCGCGGCGGAATAGCGTTCGGGGTCCCTGAAGAAGCCGGACATCGCGTATCTGTCGTGTACGCCGTCGATATAGTCCATGCCGCTCTCGGAGATCGCGGTATAGGCCGTCGGGCTGTATCCGGCACCGATGAGCAGCGTTCCGAAGGCCTGAGACAGCGAGACGATATAGTCCCTGGCCGAGCGCACCGGACCGTAGGCCTCGTTCGACTCGTATTTGTTCGTGATCAGTATCAGGCGGGAGATCCCGCTCTCGACCATGCATTCGATCAGTATGTCGGCGCGCGAAAGCCCGCTCTGGGGAGCGGCGGCCGACAGGTTGTCGACTATGATCGCGACGGGACGCACTCCCGTGACGTTCTTCTCGGTGCGCAGGCCGGTGAGAGGATCGTTGTAATATATGACGGGTCCCGGCTTAGTGTCTTCGGCTGTGACCGCCGGAGGCTGAGTCACGTCTTCGGTCGTGACGTCGGATACGGCTCCGGTGCCGGTATCGGGCGATGTCGTCACCTCGGGAGTTCTCGTCACTTCGGGAGCCGATGTGTCGTCCGGCGCGGCTGTCGTGCCGCTCCCGAAGACGTAGTCGAAGACCGCGCATCCCGAAAGCAGCGGCAGCAGCATCAGCGCCGCAAGAGCCGCGGAAACAATTCTAGACTGATTTTTCATGCGTATGCGGTTCATTCCCTGTTTTCGAGATCGAGCCAGACCATCCCCAGGTTGAACGCGGTCGTCAGTCCCTGCTTGGTCGACTGGTTCTTGCAATTTGAGGGATTTTTCGACTCGACGAGCTGTACCATGACGCTGTCGGGGACCTGCTGTCCGTTGACGGTCTTGTAGTTGAGGATATCGAGGATCAGCATATATTTATCGTTCATGTCGCCGTAGCAGATTGTGTTCCCCTCTCTGACGAGCGGCTTGCCCCTGTACATAAGGTATTTTCCCTCTACGGGCTTTCTCTTTTCTTCAGACATCTTTTACCTCTGATCTGTTTCTGGGTTTTCACGCGGGAAAAACACCCCGCCTTTTAATATCGTATTATTTTACCACATAACAGTTGATAAGTCAATCTTTTTTCCCGAATGACGCCCGCATGTCCGGTCTTCCCGGAGGCTCAGGGCCACGCCGTGCGCGAAGAGCAGCGCGGAACTACATTTATCTTGCCAAAGCGGAGCTTTTGTGTTATAATCGAACCGCCTGCATCCCGGCGGACATTTTTATTGAAAGAGCGTATCGCACGCGGGAGATCCGCGAGTGCGCTGCAGGTCTGGCGGGAAGCCGGAAAAGGGATGGAACATATGAAAAACGTAGGAATAATTTGTGAATTCGACCCCTTTACCGAGGGACACGGATACCTGTTCCGGGAACTGCGCCGGCTCGGCGCGGAGAGGCTGATCTGCCTCATGTCGGGCTGCTTCGTCCAGCGCGGAGGTCCGGCTCTGCTGCCGCCGCTGTACCGGGCGGAGGCGGCCCTCCGGTGCGGTGCCGACGCCGTCTTCGAACTTCCCTTCCCGTTTTCGTCGCTCGGCGCGGGATATTTCGCCGGAGCCGGCGTCTCTGTGCTCGCGAGGCTCGGCGCCGACACGGTCGCGTTCGGTTCCGAGTGCGGGGACATCGGGAAACTGGCTGCCCTGGCGGCCTCCCCGGCCCCGGAACGCGGCCCGGGCTCGCCTTCCGGCGGGACCGCGGAGATATGGCTAGGAGAGCGCGGCAGGGGGCCGAACGACATCCTGGCCGTCGAATACCTGAGAGCTCTCAGGAAACTGCCTGAGGAAACTCGCCCGGGGGCCGTCGCGGTAAAGCGGAAAGGCTCGGGACACGGCGAAACGGCACTTCCGGGCCGGAAAGTCGACACGCTGCCGGGCGAATATCCTTCGGCGTCGGAGATAAGGCGGGCGGTCCTGGAAGGACGGGATCCGTCTGAACTCCGGATACCCGCGGATTCAGCCGCGGCCGTAAAGAGCGCGACCGCGGACGGCCGGTGCCCCGTTCCGCCCGACGCCGCCGGAGAGTTCATGCTCCGCGCGTGGAGGATGACGCCGGCGGAGGACGCCGGCTCGTACGCCGAATGCGGCGGAGGTCTCGGAGAGCGCCTCCGCATGGCGTCGCTCGAGGCGCGGAGCTTCGCCGGCTTTACGGAGCTCGCGTCGACGAAAAAGTATACGTCGTCGCGCATCAGAAGGGCGATGCTCCTCGGAGCGATGAGGATACCGTCGTCGGCCGCCTGTATGACGCCGGCATACGCGAGGCTGCTCGCGGCCGGCCCCGAAGGCCGCCGTTTCATCGGTGAAGCGGCCGGCAGGGATATAGCCGTCGTGACGCGCACATCCGACATCCCGGATACGCCCGGGGCGCGGCTCCAGAGGATATGCGACGAGCGCGCCGCAGCTCTCTATTCGCTGCTCATGCCGCGGCCGGCGTCCGCATCGGAGCTTCTGACGCCGCATCCTTACATATTTGAATAAAAACACTTGCAATTTGATACAGTTTGTAGTATAATTTATTGGTTTGTATGCATAATCAGGCGGCCGCCGGCCGCGGCAGAGGCGTCATCCCCCGGTGAGAGGGGCGACATCCGGCCGGATCGCGGCCCGGAACAATTAACGGAGGACATGTTTTTATGAAGATTCTCGTTGTCAACGCGGGTTCCAGCTCACTCAAGTACCAGCTCTTCGATACGTCCGACTACAGCGTATCGGCCAAGGGCATTTGCGAACGCATCGGCGAGAGCGTCGGCGTTCTCGACCACCGGAACCTGCAGACGGGCAACCGCACCAAAACAGAGCTTGCCATCCCCACCCACACCGACGCCATAAGGCTCGTCATCGCCAAGCTGACCGACAAAAAAGAGGGCGTCATCTCCGACATGAGCGAGATCGAGGCCGTCGGCCACCGCATAGTTCACGGCGGATACTACTTCTCCGAGTCGGTCCTCATCACCGACGAGGTCATCGCCAAGCTCGAAAAATGCCACGACTTCGCTCCTCTGCACACCGGAGCTCACCTCCAGGCCATCTACGGCTGCCGCGAGGTAATGCCCGGCGTTCCCGGAGTGCTCGTATTCGACACCGCGTTCCATCAGACCATGCCTCCCGAGGCATATATGTACGCCCTCTCGTACGACATGTACGAGAAATACCACATCAGACGCTACGGCGCTCACGGAACGTCGCACCGCTACGTATCCGGCGAGATGATCCGCATAATGGGCGGAAAGGCCGAGGGCACGAAGATAGTGACCTGCCACATCGGCAACGGTTCGTCGATCTCGGCCGTCAAGGACGGGAAGGTGATCGACACCTCCATGGGCTTTACGCCTCTCGCCGGCGTGCTGATGGGAACGAGATGCGGAGACATCGACCCCGCCATCGTCCCCTACATCATGAAGAAAAAGAACATGACTCCCGACGAAGTCGACAGATACATGAACAAGCAGTGCGGCTACATCGGCCTCACCGAGGGCTTCTCTTCCGACTCCCGCGACCTTGAGGACGTCATAGCGAAAGGCCCCTCTGACCCGATGTACGGGAAGTGCAACCTGGCCGTCGATATGCTCAAGCATCAGATCAAGAAGTATATCGGCGGATACGCCGCGATCATGGACGGCCTCGACGCCGTCGTCTTCACCGCCGGACTCGGCGAGAACAACCCCCGCCTGCGCGAGATCGTCTGCGCCGACATGGACTACTTCGGCATAAAGATCGACCCCGTCATGAACCTCAAGGCCTTCCGCCAGCCCGACATCATCAAGATCTCGGCCGAGGACTCGAAAGTGCTCGTTTACGTCATCCCGACCGACGAGGAAAAGGTGATCTGCCAGGATACCGAAAGGCTCACGGCGAAAAAACATTGACATTTTTCGCGCACGGAGTTATAATAATTGTTGTTGCTTTTCGACCCTGCCGCGCTTATGCGGAGGCGGAGGAGGTCTGAATGATCATCGATATCAATCCGCTGCTCCGAGGAGAGACCGCAGAGATCGACATCGACGCCGCGACGGTCCCCGCCGCGGCCCCCGATGACTACGAACTTCTTCCCGGAGCGCGCATAAAGGGCAGGATCGTAAACTCGGGGGGATACATAAGGCTCACGTCTTCGGTATCGGTCCCCTACCGCGGCTTCTGCGCCAGATGCCTCGACCCGGTCGAACGGACTCTGGAGTTCGAATTCGACCGCACGGTCGTCGCCGACCGCTCGGTGTCCGACGAGGTCATCGAGGAGAACAGCGAGGAATACCTGAAGACCGAGGGCGGCATGCTCGATCTCGACGACGCCGTCTCGGAACCGGTCTACACCGAATTCCCGATGATACTCCTCTGCTCCGACGACTGTCCCGGCCTCTGCCGGTTCTGCGGAAAGAAGCTCGGGCCCGACGGCAGATGCGACTGCGGAGGGAAACCGGAGACCGACCCGAGGTGGGACGCCCTGAAGGGCCTCTTCCCCGACGAATGAAACCGCCTGCGCGGCAGGCAAACCGTTTGTTTATTAAAAATATCAGTGAATACAGGAGGTAACAGAACATGGCTGTACCGAAGAGAAAATCGTCCCAGGCGCGCAGAGACAAGAGAAGATCCAGCACCTGGAAGCTCAAAGCCCCGAGCCTTGTAAAGTGCCCGAACTGCGGCGCGCTCATCAAAGCCCACCGCGTATGCCCCGAATGCGGCATGTACGACGGCAAGGAAATAGTCAACGTCAAGGACGACGCCAAAAAGAACGACTGACTGACTGACTGACTGACTGACCGGTCAACGCCGCGCGGCAGCACCGCGCGGCCGGCCGGACAGAAATACCGCGTTACCGGCCGATGCCGTAACGCGGTATTTTCGACCCTCACAACATTACTGGAAAAAGATGAAAAACAGAATCATCGCCGCGGCCTCCGCGCTCGCGGTGTGCGCGCTCACGCTCGCCTCATGCTCCCCGTCGGAGATCTTCGGGAAGTTCGGCATCACCTCTCCCCCGTCGACATCAGCTCCGGCTCCGTCGACATCCGCCCCTGAGACGACGGCCTCCCCGTCCGCGGAACTCTATCCGCCGATGGACCTCGAGAACGAGGACCTCTCGAAGTACATAAAGCTCGACTACAAGGGACTCGAGCTCACGTCGACGTACGAGCGGCGCGAGATCACCGACGAGATCACCGAGGAGGAACTCGAAGGTCTCATGGTCTACTACGGCCACTACACTCTCCGCACGACCGGCAGGGCCGAAGCGGGCGACTGGGCCGAGATCAGCTATACCGGCTACCTCGACGGCGAACCCTTTCAGGGCGGCAGCTCGGACAAGGCGACGATCCTGCTCGACGACGAAAAGAGCGGATTCATTCCCGGATTCGCCTCGGGCATCGTCGGAGCCGAAGCGGGCGCCGAGACCGACGTCAGAGTTACCTTCCCCGCGGACTACCACGCCGCGTCTCTGGCCGGAAAGGAGACCGTTTTCAAAATAAATGTCCACGGCATCTGCGTCTGCGAGCTGACCGACGCGCTGGCTGATACGCTTAGCGAGGGCAAATACACGACCGCGGCCGACTACAGGACATATTTCAAGGAATATCTGGCGACTCAGGAGCAGTTCCTGGAATTCGAGAACGTCTATTCCGGCATATTCGACGCCCTCGACAAAAAAGCCGAGGTGATAGAGCTGCCGAAGCAGCAGTTCGACCACTATTACGAGACGTCGAAGGCGTATTACGCCTCGATGGCCGAGTTTTACAACATGGATTACGAGGCTCTTCTCGTGGCCAACGGCCTCGACGACACCGCGATACGCGAACAGGCCGAGAAAAACGTAAAGTCCGACCTGATACTCTACAGCGTCGCCGCCGGCGAGGGGATAAAGATCACCGAGGAGACCTACAGGGAGTATATCCAGTCGATCGTAGACTACTACAACCGCTCGGGCGCCAGCTATACCGTCGAGGAGATAGAATCCTATTTCACGAATCAGTACGGAAGCGGATACCTCAAGCGGCAGGCGCTGACCGAAAAGGTCGCCGACGCCGTATACAGGCTCGCCAGGGTCACCTACAGACCGGCGGAATGACTGACGTGCGGGAACGTGCTCCGCGGCAATATAATAAATGGCCTTTGCGACCCTGACGGTCACATCGGCCTTTTTATATTTCGGATCACTGAAGTTCACACGCCCTCCGGACGAACGACGGAACAGTCACTCCCGGCGCACGGCTGACGCCCCGGCGCCTGAGCTCGAATATCCTCGTATTCAGAACCACCTGTGCTTCACTCTCATGCGCAGCAGAGAGGAGATCCCGGCTTTCATCGCCGCGAGGAAGTCCGAGACATCCTCTTCGGTATTGTACGCCGACAGGCTCACCCTTACCGTGCATTCGGCCTCTTCGTCGGGAAGGCCGAACGCCTTCAGCGCGCGGCTGATCTTCCGGTCCTTCGACGAACAGGCGGATCCCGCCGAGACGTATATACCGCGGTCCGAAAGGAAGTTGAGCATCGTCTGGCTGCGGATCCCGGGGAGCGTCACGCTGAGTATGTGGTCGACGCGCCGCGGAGGGAGATTCGCCCTCGCGCCTGCTGCCGTCACGCCACAGATCAGCTGTGCGTTCAGCTCCGACAGCCTTTTTCCGTCGCTCACGGCGTTCTCCGCGGCTTCCGCCGCGGCCGCCGCGAATCCGGCGATGCCAGGCACGTTCTCGGTGCCCGAGCGCAGTCCCGACTCCTGTCCTCCCCCGAAGATCACCGGGGAGAGGAGCTTTTTGCTTATCACCGAAGGCGCGACGAAAAGGCATCCGACGCCCTTGGGACCGTGGATCTTGTGCGCGCTCACCGATACGGCGTCGACGCAGGACAGCGGCAGCGCCGTGCGCGTAAATCCCTGAACGGCGTCGCAGTGGAGGAAGGCGGACGGGGCGAGCTTTCGCACCTCAGCCGCGATGTCCTCAATGTCGTATCTCGCACCCGTCTCGTTGTTGACGAGCATGAGAGAGACGATAGCGGCTCCGCGCTTCAGTTCCGATCTGAGGACCTCCCTGTCTATCACGCCACCGCGGGTGGGTATCTCCGCCGTCTCGAAGCCGAATTCGGAGAGCCTTGCCGCCGTGTTCGCCACCGACGGGTGCTCGGAATCGGTTATGATTATCCTGTTAGAATCGAAATGCCGCTTCTTCATTCCCGCGCCGGCGATCGCGAGGTTGTTCGCCTCGCTGCCCGAGCCGGTGAATACGGCGAGCTCGCCGGCGGGCGGTATCTCCCCGCCCGCGGCGGCGCGGAGCAGCTTCGCCCTGGAGTCGGCGAGCAGCCTCGCCGCGGCGACTCCGGCGGCGTGCGATGACGAAGGGTTGGCGTATACGGCGCACGCGTCGCGCACGGCCGCCGCGGCGGCTGGCGAGAGAGCGGTCGTCGCGCTGTTGTCGAGATAGACTTCGCGCCTCTCCTTTTCTGTCGCGGCTCCGTTCATTTGAACGAGATGTACGTCAGTATCGACTCAACGTCCTCGAGATGCGAGTCGAAGTCCTCTTCGGTGGACGTATAGGTGAATATGAAGAAATCGTACCCCTTGACAGTCACCGTCTGGCGGAATTTATATACTGTCCCGTCGAGCTCTGCCCTGTAGTCGTATGTCTTCGCGGCCAGTCCGCCGAGCACGGTGTCCGCGGGCTCGGTGAGCTTCGAATAGGCCGGAAGGGCGCCGGAAAGCGTTTTGTCGACGTTCTCCAAATAGAGATCGAGGGTGTCGAGCCCGGTGTCCATGACCATGGCGGTCAGGCTGACGTTCGACCTGTCGGCGGCCGAATAGTACGCCGAAGCCGTACCGCCCGAGGTGTTGACCACCCAGGACTTTGGCACGTAAAAGTAGAATGGCTCGCTGTCGGCGGCGGCCGAGGTCATGTTTCTCGGTATGCCGTCGTCCTTGCAGCCGGCAAAAGCGGCGAGAGAGGCGAGGGCTAAGAGCAGCGCGGCGGCCGCGCGGACGGTTTTTCGGATATTTTTCATCGGTATCATCTCCGGTCTTGTGTAATGGGTCGTGAGGTCCCGCATGACGCGAGGATCAGTTCTTTCCGCAGGCGCCTACGCGTTTCGCGGCTGCGAGTATGCCGATCCGGCCGGCCTCGAAGGTGAGTCCTCCCTGAAGATACGCGGTATAGGGTTCTCGCAGCGGACCGTCGCACGACAGTTCCACCGACGCTCCCTGCACGAAGCAGCCGGCGGCCATGATGACGTCGTCGGAATACCCCGGCATCGGCGCGGGAAGCGGTTCCGCGAACGAATCGACCGGCGAGCCAGACTGTATGCCGGCGCAGAAGGCGCACAGCTTGTCCGGATCGCGCAGTATCACGGTCTGGATGATGTCCGAGCGCTCCTCCTTCCACGACGGGAAAGTCTCGTATCCGAGCCTCTCAAAGACATACGCGGCGAAATGCGCCGTCTTGAGGGCCTGCGCGACGGTATGCGGGGCGTAGAAGAGCCCCATGAACATGTTCCTGTTCTGGCCGAGTGTCGCTCCGACCTCCCCGCCGGTTCCGACAGTGGTCAGCCTGTACGACGCCAGCCCGACTGCCTTTTCGCTCCCGGTGAGATAACCGCCGGTCAGCGCGATGCCTCCGCCGGGATTCTTGATGAGCGAGCCGGCGATGAGGTCGGCCTCGGGCTCGCGTTCGCGCGTGAATTCGCCGTAGCAGTTGTCAAGGAATGTATATACGTCGGGGCGCACCGCCTTGACGGCTCTGTGCACTCCGGTTATATCTTCGGGCGTCAGCGTCCTGCGGGTCAAATACCCCTTGGAGCGCTGCATGTACACGATCTTGACCGACAGGTCGGTCTTTATCCTCTCGACGATCGACGGTATGTCGGGCCGGCCGTCCTTCATATCGATCTGCGAATATGAGATGCCGAAGTCGCGGAGACTCCCGGGACCGCCGCCGTCGGCGCGCCCGGAGCCGCCTATGCCGATGACCCCGTCGAGCGTGTCGTAAGGCCTTCCGGTGACCGACAGCATGGTGTCTCCCGGCCGAAGCAGCCCGAAGAGACCGGTTGAGATGGCGTGCGTGCCGTTTACGAAGTTGTGCCTCACGAGCGAGGCCTCTGTGCCGAAGACGCGGCTCCAGACGCGGTCGAGGACTTCTCTGCCCCGGTCGTCGTAGCCGTAGCCAGTCGTGCCGGCAAAGCACGAGTCGCTCACCCTCTCCGCCCTGAACGCGTCGAGCACCCTTTCCGTGCCCGCAAGCGCGTTTTTGTCGATCTCCGAGAAAATCCCCGCGAGATCGCGGTCGGCGTCGCCGGCAATGCCGGCTATGTATTCGTCAGTATTCATATGTGCTCCTTCCAGAATCTTTCCGCTGCGCCTCCGTCGTCGGGAATGAATTCGACTCTTCCCCGTCCGCCGTCCTCACGGAGGAGTCTCTCCTCCGCCAGCCGCCGGCGCGTCTGCCTCGCCGTTCCGGAGGCTCCGTCGAAGAGCGGTATGCCCGGCGCGGCGGCGGATATCTCCGCCGAGGCGAAGGGGTAGTGGGTGCATCCGAGCACCAGGCCGTCGAATTCGAGCCCCGAAAAAAGACTGTCGAAATAATCTTTTCTTACTTCTCCCCGCTCGACCGCCTCTGAGAGGCCGGGGCACGGGAGTCCGAAGGCCAGCGCCGAGAACTTTGCGCTCAGTTCAGCCAGCAGCGACGCGAACCGGCTCTCTCCGACAGTGCGCGGCGTCGCCATGACGGCCACCCTGCGGCAGCCGGCCTCAAACGCCGGCTTCACCGCCGGCTCGATGCCTATCACCGGGCGGTCGGGATACTTCTCCCTTATCTGCTCGATCCCCGCCGCGGTGGCGGTATTGCATGCGACGACCAGCGCCTTGGCGCCGAGGCCGAACAGCATGTCTGCGTTCTTTTCCGCAATCTCTTTTATCTCCGCGTGGGTGCGCCCGCCGTAGGGGGCGTTCTTACGGTCGCCGAAATAGATGAAATCCTCGCCCGGCAGCTCGGCGACAAGGCTCCGCAGCACCGACAGCCCCCCGACTCCCGAGTCGAAGACGGCCACCGGCCTCCCCGCTTCCGGCCTCATGCCTTTCCGCCTTTCCCGGCAGCGCCTGTCCGGGGCGAAAGGCCGTTCACGATCTCCTTGAAATGACGTCCCCGCTCCTCGAAATTCGCGAAGCGGTCGAAACTGGTGCACGCCGGCGAGAGCAGCACCGCGCTGCCCGGACTGGCGAGCTCCCTCGCGGCCTCGACTGCCCCGTCGAAATCGGGAACTTCGCGCACCGTGAGCGACGACCCGCCGTCCGCGCGCTTTTCGCGCGCCGAATCGATCGCGGCCCTGATCTGGCCCGCCGCCTCGCCCGTCAGCACGACGGCCGAAGCCCTCTCGAACAGCGCCTCGGCCAGGCTGTCGAAGGGCACGTGCTTGTCGCGGCCGCCGCAGATCACGACCGGCCTGCATCCGAGGTTCGACAGAGCCGCGACGGTCCTCGACGGGCTCGAGTCGATCGAACTGTTGTAGTATCTCACTCCGTCGAGCTCGCGCACGAGTTCGAACCTGTGCTCGACGCCCGGGAAATCTCGCGCGGTCTCCCGCAGCACTTCGTCCGGCACATGACCGAGAGTCAGAGCCGCCGCGGTCATATAGTTTTCCACGTTGTGGAGTCCGGGCAGGCGTATACCGCTCCTCTTTAAGATCTCGCGCTTTTCTGTCCCGTCGGAGAAGACTATCGAGTCGCCTTCGAGCCAGACCGCTGCCGAGCCGGGTCTGCCGCGCGTGATGTCGCGGAAGCCCTCGCCGGGCAGCGGACGCGCGGTGAAGAAGATCACCCTTCCGCCGAATCTTTCGGCGGCCGCGCGGGAGAGCGGGTTCTTCGCGTTGAGCACGAGGAGCTCGGTCCCGTCGCCGAAGACGTTGTATTTCGCCCCGGTGTACTCGTCCATATCCCTGTGCCAGTTGAGGTGATTGGGACTTATATTCGTTATGGCGGCCCGCTTCGCCGGCCCGTTCATCGTCATGAGCTGGAAACTCGAGAGCTCGAGCACGGCGGCGTCGCCCCGCGACATCGCGTCCGCTCTGTCGAGCAGAGGCGTGCCTATGTTGCCGCCGACATAAGCCGTCCTCCCCGCGCCCTTAAGCAGAAGATAGGTGAGCGTCGTGGTGGTGGTCTTGCCGTCGCTGCCGGTCACGGCGAATATATCGGCGGGCGTCCGTGCGCAGAACCACTCCATCTCGGATGTGAGGAACGCTCCGCGCCTGACCGCCTCCGGGATCTCTCCGGCGTCGGGACGGATGCCGGGCGAGCGGAATATGACGGTGTCCGACATGTCGGGCGCGTCGCAGAGCGAGAGAGCAGGATCTTTTCCTCCGACCAGCAGGGCGGCTTCCTCCGCGGCCCCGGCAAAGGCCGGGAGAGCCCCGAGGCGCGCCGAGAGAACGTCGCTGGTCTTTATATCCCTGACGGTCAGTCTGCCTCCGCAGAGGCCGTATTTTTCGCGCAGGAAGGCCGCCAGCGGGAGATTCGACACTCCCAGCCCCAGCAGCACCGCCCTGCCGCCTTTTTTCAGTATGCCGTCTATCCTTGAGTCGGTAATGGTGATCACCCCGTCCGCGTCTGCCGCCTGTAGTTTTGCTATTATATTATATATTTTTTTCTCCGTATTGGCAAGCATTATTTTGCCTCGCGGGGCGTCAGACGGCCCGCTCCGGGCGGCGCGCGGGGCGATTTCTGTTGACAAAGACCGCGGAAAATGTTACAATATGTCATGCAAAAACATTTGTATGAGACCGGCGAACGCCGCCGGCCCGAAGAAAGACGGTGATACAAGGTCATGAGTAAAAAAGAGTTCGAAGGCTTCAGATTCCAGGCGCACCGCGGGGACAGCGCGTACTTCCCCGAGAACACGCTCGTTTCGTACAGGGCAGCGATCGACGAGGGATACCACGTCATCGAGATGGACAACAAGTTCACGAAGGACGGCGTGTGCATCTGTCTGCACGACGGCAGCTACAACCGCACCTGCCGGTATGCCGACGGCACCCCTCTCGCCGACAAGACGCCCGCCGACGCCCTGACCCTCGCCGAGGCGAAGGAGCTCGACGCCGGTCTCTTCAAGGGCGAAGAGTTCCGCGGCACGAAGATCCCGACGCTCGCCGAAGCCCTCTGTTTCATTAAGGAGCACGGGACGCTCACGGTCAAGCTCGACAATGTCTTCCAGAGCTTCAGTCAGAAGAACTTCGAGACTTTCCTGTCGGTCATAAGAGAGGCAGACATGGAACCGCGCATAGGCTTCACCTGCAAGACGTTTCCCTATCTGCGTCTGCTGGCGGAACTCTTCCCTGAAGCCGAGATGCACTACGACGGAAGCCTCACCCCGTCCGTCCTTGACTGGATCGAGGTAAACGTTAAGGACCGGGCAACGATCTGGATCCCGTACGAGAACAGACTCACCGCCTGGTGCAAGGAGAGGAAGGCCGATGCGGAATTCTGCGCCGATCTCCACCGCCGCGGCAAGGTCGGCATCTGGGTGATCTCAGAGACCGACGAACTGCGCACCGCCGTTCGCGAATACGGAGCCGACATCATCGAGACCAACGGAACACTCAAGCCGGGGGCGCTCGAACTCATCTGACGCTCACATACGCACATACATAAAGGAATACGGAAAAGACATGAAAAAAGCAAAAATCATTGCCTCCTCCCTGCTCGCCGTGCTGATCCTGCTCTCCGCCTTCGCGGGATGCTCCGGAGGCACGCCGGAAGGTACCGGGGAGATTACCGGACCCGACGGAACGTCGGCCGCACCGGAGAGCACCGTAGCGCTCAAGGATCCGGAATACGTCATCATCAGAAAGGACGAAGCGAGCGACACCGTGAACGAAGCCGCGCTCTCGCTGAGGAACGCGCTCAACCAAAAGCTCGGGACCTCACTCAAGGTCAAGGTGGACCTTATCGCCGAAAAGGCGGGCTACAGGGTCATCCCCACCGAGATAATCGTAGGCGACACCAACCGCGACGAGACGGCCGCGGCGCTCGCCGGTCTGCGCAGGAACGACTATATAATCAAACTCGACGGAACGAAACTCGTGATAGTCGGAGGGTGCGACGAGGCCACCGCCGCGGCCGTCACCCGCTTTATAGACGGCGGCTTCATTCCCGAAGACGGGATACTCAGGGGAAACGTGATCTGCGAGTATTCGGCCGAATATCCCGTTTCGGAATTCAAGCTCAACGGCACCGACATCTCGGAATACACGATCGTGTTCCAGAAAAAGGGCCGTTCGGTCTATCTTAAGGCCGCCGAGCTGCTCCGCGACCGCATAGGAGAACTGTGCGGACCGGTGCTGAAGTTGGTCGATTCCGGCGAAGAGCCGTCAGCACACGAGATACAGTTCGGAGACTGCGGAAGAGGGCCGTCGGAAGGTCTGTCCGCCTCAGGCATCGAATATGCCCTGAGGGCAGGAGGAGGCTCTGTGGCCGTAGCCTGCGGTTCGTCGGGCATCGCGGAGAGCGCCGTCAGCGCGCTGATGGCGGAATGGCTGCCCGAAGGAGCGTCCGGCAGCATAGCCGTAACAATAGACGAGGGGGTGACTCAGACTATGAGCGCGGCATTCGATCAGCTGACCGCGGGGGCCAACCTGCGTGTGATGACGAGCAACATACTCGCAAGCGACACTCTGGTATCCAGATCGTCGATCCTCCGCAAGGTATACACCCTGTACTATCCCGACGTCATCGGGCTCCAGGAATGCAATGCCAACGGACACACGAACGTCGTCAGCGGGATGAGTGAGCTGTACGCCTCCACGGCGACCAAGATCGACGGCACGTCGTCCGGCTGCTACACCCCGATACTCTACCGCAGAGACCGGTTCAAACTTGTCGAGTCGGGCTCAAAGCTCTTCGACCAGCGCTGGCCAAAGACGAACACCAAGACGATGGCCTGGGCGGTGCTCGAGGAGATATCGACCGGAAAGAAGATCGCCGTGATCAACGGCCACTGGTCGCTCATCCTTTCGTCCTACGACACCGAATCGGTGTTCGGCAGGAAACTGACCGACGCCGACGCGAAGCTGTGGCGCGAGGACAACACCCGCGAGGCGCTCGCCAAGCTTGAGGAGCTAAAGTCGAAATACGGAGAGGACATCGCCGCCTTCATGATGGGCGACATGAACTCGAACGCCTCGGCCAAATCGGTATCCATGATATATCCGACAATGAAGAACTGCATCGACCTCGCCACCGTGAGCCGCACGACGGGGATAAACAGCTACCACGGCGATCCTGGCAAATACCCCACCGGAACGTCAGCCATCGACCACATCTTCGTGACCGACAAGACAGTGAAGGTCTTCCGCCACGAGATAATCCTCACCGAGGAAGGCGTCGCCTGCTCCGACCACTGCCCCGTCTTCGCCGACGTGGCGTTCTGATAAACACGCGGAATCGGGTAGGAGGTCACCCATTAGTTGAGTGACCGACCTCCCAGTCGAGTAGCCAACAGGACTTTCACCCGAAGGCTCTCACGGAACCGTACGTGAACCTCTCGATTCATACGGCTCTTATCAATCACAATATGTGTGTCATTTTGTCTTCATTTTCTTCCTGCGTTTTTTCCGGACACACATATGTACAAAAAAGTGAAAACCAGGCAGCCATTAGAATCCTTCGCCTTTTGGCGCTTCCCCTCTCTCAGAATATCCCCGGCACCGCATGCGCTATGCCCATGCCGGCGGCAAACGACGCGGCATTCGCGACCAGAGCGTAGATGACATAGACCCAGACCGGTCTTGTTTTATCGGAGATCCTCCTCAGGAACACCGAGTATATCGCCGCTTTCCCTATCTCTTTACCCCAGCGGAGGCAGCTCGTGTATGTCGTAAGTGTCGTAGTAGATCTCAAAAGCCGTCTCGACGTCGCCCGACAGCTCTATCAGCGCTCCAGCCTGGAACATCGCCGACAGCGTGCCGGACGGGGCCTGCCAGGCCGCGTTCGATACGACCTCGAGCTTTTCGTTGCCCGGGACGTTCGCTCTGATGATCGACTCCGCCCTGAAGAGCAGCTCGCCGGTCGCGATGTGATAATCGCTTGACACGATGGCGAGCTTCTTTACCGACGGATAGAGCGAGGTCAGGATATCGTAGGTGAAGATCGCGTTCTGCGCGGTGGTGACCGAGTTGTCCTCGACGATGATCCGCTTTTTGTCGACGCCCTGCTCCGCCAGCCATTTCGCCATCTCGCCGGCCTCCGACGCCGATTCGTTTTCCGCCGCCGTGCCGCCTCCGGTGCATACGATATACGCGTTCGGATATTTGTTCGCGCTCGCGAGAGCGACCTTCAGCCGCTCGATCAGCTCATCCTTCATCGTTCCGTCGGGATTGAGCTGGAATCCGAGGACGACTATGCAGATCTCGTCGGAATCGGGGAGCCCGTCGGGAAGCACACCGTAATTTAGTGGCTTGCCGAGATCGACCGATGTCCAGATCTTCATTATCTCCGACCAGCGCGCGCCGGTGTTGGCGTCGGCTGCCGACAGTTCCTTCAGAAGGGTGTTGATCCGGTCCTTCGCCTCGTCTCCGTAGGTCCCGTAATCGACGGCGATCTCTTCGACAAGCTTCTGAACATCGGCCGTTTCCCCTCCGTTTTTGCATCCGGCAAACGAAAAAAACAGCGACAGCGCGAGCAGCGCCGCGAGAACTTTGATAATTATTGTCCGATTCTTCATTATTTTCATCTCCTGTCGATATGTTCCGCAAAAAAATCAGTCGGACGGACCCGGGACAATCACCGGCGAGGTTGTGCTGTTATCCTTAATGAATTTGTCTCCGTCCATGACCGAAACATAAACAAACCTGTCGGACCCCTCTCCGATGAATACCAGAGCGCCGGCCGCCGCCGAGAACCGGTATGTACGTTTGTTATTCTTTTCGGTCAATGTCAGGATTCCGTCTTTTACAGTCCAGTTACCCAAACCAATATAACTGCTCCACATTCCTTCATAGAAGGAAAATGTGCCGTCTTTCACCAGTGTGATGACAAAGTTGCTTCCGAAGCCCTCCTTCTCCCATACATATGAATTCCCGCCGATCATGTTTTTTATTTCCCTGTCGCTTTCCGATTCATTGATTTCCGCGGTCTCTTCGATACTGATGACGCTTTCGGTACTTTCCGACGTCCCCGGCCCGCCGTTGATTTTACCGCTGTCAGCCCT
>JAEEGL013173344.1_pt1 | contig 26991 bp, 21 predicted proteins | sample 9134231 | NCBI WGS metagenome assembly JAEEGL01 (sample SAMN16246548, study PRJNA631951) | gut metagenome | biome: gut microbiome; feature: rumen; material: fiber-attached | host: Bos | place: Iran: Karaj | collected 2018-10 | reverse complement strand
TCGGGAAAAGCATAACCATGTTATAATGTGGTTGGAGGAAAGAATGGATCCAGAATATAATCTTTATTTACAATCTTTGGGATTAATTGCGTCGATTGTGATCGCGATAGTTTTTGCATTTATTGTCAAAAGCAATATTAAAAAGAAAGCGGAATTTAGTGGTGTGAGTTGGGGAATCTTGAATGGGATTGTGGGGGTTGGTATTCTTTGGGTGATAATAGCTCATAGTTCGATTAATAAAGAAATTGAAAAAATCAAAAACAAAAAATATAAAAGCTATGCTGAAGCTCAAATGAAAGATTTTATAAAGGCTTATGGTACTTGTCTTTTGGTTTGGATTGTTATTATAATTGTGACTAGTATGGTATAATTAGAAAGTTAAATAAGGAGAAAAAATGTCTACAGGTTTAATTGTGGCAATTGTGATTGTGGCGGTGGTGGTGCTCATCGTTGCTGTGATTGCCGGAATTTATAATGGTTTAGTTAAACTCAATGAGCGAGTGAATGAGGCATGGTCGGATATTACTGTGCAGTTAAAGTACCGTGCTGATTTGATTCCGAATGTGGTTGAAACAGTAAAAGGTTACGCTAAGCACGAAAAAGAAACATTCCAAATGGTGACGGAAGCTAGAAGCGCAGTGATGGGCGCGAAGACCGTCAAGCAGACTGCTGAGGCCGAAAAGGAAATGCAGAGTGCACTTAGCAAGATTTTTGCAATCGCCGAAGCTTATCCAGAACTAAAGGCGAATGAAAACTTCGTAAAACTACAATCACAACTTCAAGACGTTGAAGATAAAATTCAGGCGGCACGTAGATTCTATAATGCAGGTGCTAAGGATTTAAATACTAAGATTAAGACTTTTCCAACTAATGTAGTGAACAATATGATTGGTCATTTTAAGACTCGTGATTATTTTGAAGTTGATGAAGCTGAAAAAGCTAAAATCAAAGATGCTCCTGAAGTAAAGTTCTAGTAAAATGTATAAGCAAATTGCAGAAAACAAACGTAAGACGATTTATCTTGTGATCGGCTTTGTTTTGATGATTGGCGTGATTGCTGGGCTATTTGCTTGGGCGTATAATGACGTTTGGCTAGCGGTTTGGGTGGTAGTAATTGCGATAGTTTATGCAGTTATACAATACTATGCGGCTAGTTCACTTTCGATGGTGATGACTGGTGCAAAAGAAATCACCAAGAAGGATAATCCGCGATTTTATAATATTGTAGAAAATTTGTCGATTACGACTGGGCTGCCGATGCCGAAAGTTTATATTATTAATGATGCGGCACCGAATGCTTTTGCTACGGGACGTGATCCAAAACATGCCGCGGTGGCAGCGACTTCTGGCCTAATTGATATCATGAATGATAAAGAGCTCACGGCTGTGATGGCGCACGAAATGTCACATGTGAAGAACTATGACATTCGTGTGTCGATGATGGTGTTTGGGTTGGTTTGTGTAGTTGGTTTGATTTCGGATTTGGCATTTCGAATGATGTTCTATGGTGAAAGAAGGCGGAATAATGAAGGGAGTCCGGTAGGATATGTTTTGGTTTTGATTGCTGGTATTCTTGCGCCAATCTTTGCAAGTATTGCGCAGATGGCGGTTTCGAGACAACGGGAATATTTGGCAGATGCTTCGGCGGTGAATATTACAAGATATCCGGAGGGAATGATTGACGCTCTTAAAAAACTACAATCTCATAGTGCGCCGATGAAAAGTCAGAACATTGCGACCGAAGCGATGTATATTAATAATCCGCTTAGAAAAGGATTCTTCAGTAATTTATTCTCTTCGCATCCACCAATTGAAAAGCGTATTGAGAGATTAGAGCATGGCAAAAAAACCTTCTAAAAAGACGCAAACTTTTCGGCATAAAAGTTTTCGGCGTTCATATAAAGAAGATTATCGACGAGATACTAAACTACCAAGTGTGATGCAGCACATTTTGATGAGTTTTGGGATGATTTTTAAAAACTGGCGACTATTTTTGCCGCTGGTTTTAGTTGCAGTGCTTCTTCAGATGATATTTGTAGGGCTGATGAGTGAAGCAGACTACAATAAAATACAGGAAACGATCGGAAGTACAAATGAAGGTGTAGCTAAAGCAGGATTAATAATTCTGTCAACCACTAGGATGATGGGGTTTGGTGGTGAGTCGGCTGGCGTGACGATTGTATTTCAGGCTCTAATTTTTATGGTGGTATTCCTCACGACGATTTTTATTTTACGGTATTTATTGGCAAAGAAAGAGATTAAATTTAGAGATGCACTTTATAATGCGATGGCGCCGACGATACCAACGGCAGTTTTATTAGCTGTGGTGATGCTTGAATGTGTGCCGATTGTGATTTTAACGGTGGCCTATGCGGCAGCAGTACAGACTGAGTTTTTGACGATGCCGTTTTACGCGCTTCTTTTTGTGGGGTTTGCTGGGTTGATGCTTCTAATTTCAGGATATTTACTTTCTAGCAGTTTAATGGCTTTCGTAGCAGTTAGTGCGCCAGGCATGTATCCTTTGAAGGCTTTGAATTTGGCGGCCGAATTGATGCGTGGAAGAAGGATTAATTTGATTATTCGCTTGGTGGCTTTAATTATGACGGTGATAATAATGTGGTTTGTTGTCATGGTGCCGATCGTGGCACTTGATCTTGCGGTAAAAAATTTAAATATTGCAACTTTTGTGCCATTTGTACCAATTTGCCTCATGGTGATGATTAGCTTTACAAGCGTTTTAGTTACTACATATTTGTATTTATATTATCGCTATCTACTAGATAATTAATTTAAAGATTTGTGATAGAATAAAAGTATGGATAAAAAACAGGCCGCAGAGCGGATTTTAAAGTTGAGGGATATTATTAATGATTATCGCTATCATTATCATGTTCTAGATGAATCGATTATGAGCGAAGCGGCGGCGGATTCTTTGAAGCACGAACTAAGTTTATTAGAGGAAAAATATCCAGATTTAATTACGCCGGATTCGCCAACGCAACGAGTGGCGGGGAAGCCGCTTGATAAGTTTACAAAGATTAAACATGAAAAACGTATGATTAGCTTAGCGGATGTTTTTTCGCGTGAGGAAGTTTTGGATTGGATTTCGCGTAATGAAAAATTAGTGCCAGGCGGAAAAATCGAGGAATTCTTTACGGATATTAAAATGGACGGGCTAGCTTGTTCTTTGAAGTATCGTGATGGGGTATTTTACCAGGCGGTAACGCGGGGGGATGGACTCGTCGGCGAAGACGTGACCTTGAACGTGAAAACGATACAAAATATTCCACTGAGACTTAGCAAGATAGAGAAAGCCAAATCAGCTTCTTCGGGACGGGGTCCTCGCGCCCGTCTTTACGGGGCTCGGCCCCTCGCTGTCTCGGTAGCAACCTCCGAAGCGCCCTCAGAAGCTGATTCGACTTTCTCTGAGGTTGAAGTGAGAGGAGAAATAGTTTTATTTAAGAAAGATTTTGAAGAGTTGAATCGAGCTCAGCGTGAAAAGGGCGAAGCAGAGTATGCAAATCCGAGAAATCTTGCGGCGGGTTCGATTCGACAGTTAGACCCGAAAGTGGCGGCAAGTCGTCCACTTAAATTTATTGCCTATGATTTAGTGACACCAGATCGGCCGACTTGGCATGAAGCGTACGAAACTCTACGAGAATTGGGATTTCAGACTTCAAATGAAGATCGAGTATTTAAGGCCAATGAGAAAAAACAATTATTTGAATATATTGATGCGCTAGATGATTATCGGAAAGGTTTGAAGTTCAATACAGATGGCATGGTGATTAAAATTAACGATCGTAAAGTTTATGATAGTCTGGGAATCGTAGGGAAAACTCCTCGTGGTGCGGTGGCATTTAAGTTTCCGGCGGAAGAATCTACCACCAAGGTGCGAGATATTGTGATTTCGATTGGCCGGACGGGCGCAGCGACGCCGGTGGCGCTATTTGATCCGGTGCGAGTAGCCGGAACGACAGTTAGGCATGCGACTTTACATAATGCAGATGAAATTAAGCGTCTGGATGTGAGAATTGGTGATACGGTAATAATTTACAAGGCGGGTGATATTATCCCGCAGGTAAAGGAAGTTTTGTTGAAATTACGTCCTGAAGGAACGGAGCCTTTTGATTATGAAAAAGCTTTAGAAAAACAATATCCGGAACTTGCATTTGAAAGACCAACGGGTGAAGTGGTTTATCGGGTAAAAGGCGAATCATCAGATTTGATTTTGAGGCGTAGTATAGAATATTACGCATCGAAACCGGCTCTAAATATTGAAGGGTTGGGTGAGAAAAATGTGGAAGCATTGATTGACGCTGGTTTAGTAAAATCAATTGCGGATTTATATCGTTTGAAAGTTTTTGAAGTAGCAAATCTTGAGAGGTTTGGTGATTTGTCGGCGCGTAATTTGATGAATGCGATTGAAGCTTCTAAAACGCCACCTTTGAATAAATTCATCACAGCGTTAGGGATTCGCCATGTGGGAGCGCAAACAGCGACTACTTTAGCACGTAAGTTTAAAAAAATAGACGCATTGATTGACGCTACGGAAGATGAACTTTTGGAGATACCAGATATTGGCGAAGTGGTGGCGGAGTCAATCATGGCGTGGTTTTCGGATGAGGATAATCTAAAGCTTTTGGATGAGCTAAAATCGCTTGGGGTTTGGCCGGCGGAAGAAAGTAGTAATACCTTACCTTTAACTGGTAAATCATATATTGTGACGGGAACTTTGTCTTCGATGGGGCGAGAAGAAGCGGAGGATAAATTGCGTGAACTTGGTGCGACGGTGACTTCGTCGGTGACCAAGAACACTTCGGCTCTGATTGTGGGCGAGAAACCAGGGAAGTCTAAATTAGAAAAGGCCTTAAAACTGGGAATTACACAAATATCAGAGAAAGATTTTTTGGAATTAATTTCTCAAAAATAGTTGATTTATGGCTGACTTTTTGGTGTATAATTAAATAGTAATGTTTAGTTTTATTGCGCGACATAAAATAGCAAGCCTCATGGTTTTTTTGAATGTAATTGCTATTCTGGTTGTGGTTTTGATAATTGTTTTGCATAATGCGAAGACCGCGACGATTAGTATTTATGTGGCGCCGAGTGAGGCAGAGATTGAATTAAATGGTGGAAAGTATGATAATTTTCAAGAATATGACGTGATGCCAGGGAAATACCATGTGAAGATTTCGATGGAAGAAATGCAGACGAAAGAGTTTGATTTCGAAATCTTTGACGGTGAATTCAAACGGGTAAAGACTTATCTCTTAGATTCTGAGGGGGGATTTTCTTATTATTTGGGAAACCCCGACGAGATGTTGGTACTAGAAAATGCAGTGGCGGAAGAGAACAGGGGGGATAATATAGCTTCTGAAAATAGTGGTGAGCAGGATGTTGCAGTGAGGGAATTTATAGAGGGATATAAAAAAATTACTTCGATTCAGGATGTATTGCCATTAGAATATTCTAATACCTATGATTTTGAAGCGGTTGAACCTGAAAGTGTAGTAATATCTTGGGGTGAGGACGGACAGTGCGAAGAAAAAGAGTTTTGTTTGTTAGTCCATGATTTGACTGGCAATAATCATGAGAAAGCACTGGAAATGATAAGGGACTCTGGTTTTGAACCGAGTGATTATGAGATAGTATTCATACATTGGGGTGATGATAGATGGTAAAGAAGAGATTTTATTATATTATATTATTATTCGTTACAACAGTGTGCTTAGGCACTATTATTAGTGTTAGTCAGACGTTTGCAAATAGTATGTTGACGGATGAGGAGCTAGAGGATTATTCACTGAATGATATTATGTTTTATGACCCGTGTGGTGGTGGTTCTGGGGGCTCTGGTGGGACATGCGGAATCAAAGTTTCTGGTAGTACTATGGAGGAAAAAGTTTGGAATGGATTGACTTCATTTTTGACTGAGGAGCAAGCAGCTGGTGTGATGGGTAATATGCGAGTTGAATCTGCTGGGACGTTTAGCCCAGCAGTACATGAGATAGGTTTTTTAAACAATAGCGAATATTCGAATTTTGATATTTCTAATGATGCTGGAGCTTCCTATGGCATAGGCCTTATACAATGGTCAGGGGGTAGACGTCTGAGGCTTTATAATGCTTTTAAGGAATCCGATGTTGAATTGTGGAATAAATATATTGATGAAGGAAGGCGAACTTATGGTGATGCTAAGTTGGGTGGAGATGGTTTTTTGAAAAAAGTTGGTGACGACGTGGCGAATAGGATGGTAGAGATTGAGCTTTGTTATTTGAAGTATGAGCTTGAAACATATAAGGAGTATTCTGGATTATTTGATGAGAAGGAGGTTCCTGGGGCGGCTAAATATTTCTTGCTTTATGTTGAGTCGCCTGCAAATGCGGTTGGCCAGATAGATAATAGAACAAAGCTGGCGCAGGAATACTATGATAAATTCCATGGTAAGTCGTTTTCTGGTAGTAGTGGTTCGTCTGGTAGTGACCCGGCGTGTAATGGGCAGAATAACAATAATATTGCGCAGACAGCGATTGATTTAGCGTGGCCAGAGGGAACTAACTCGAAGGAGTATAGTTGGGGGACTGGTAGCGCTACCGATCCTTTTGTAAAGGCGATGCATGATGTTTATAAGAATAGTTATAAGCATTGGGATAGTTTTAGGCGGGTCGGTGCTGCTTGTGATGTATTCGTGGGAACAGTTGTTCGATATTCTGGTTATGATAAAAAGTTTACGCCGAATTCTGGAGACGTAGTGGATTACGTTAATAAAAATGAGGATTTGTGGGAAAAAATAGAGTATACTAAGGAATCAGAAATACAAAGTGGAGACATAATATATAAGGAATACAGAAATAAGAGTGGTGGAATAACAAAACACGTAGAGATTGCGATAAGAGATGAAGATAACAAGCTAAAAATTGCAAAGGCAAGTTATCAAAAACAATTTGGTCACATCACGTCGTTTAGTACGAAACATGAACCTAAATATCTTTTCCGGGCGAAAAAAGCGGTTAATGGAACATCAGATGCGACTGGTACGGTTACGAATACTAGTCAGGGTAATGGTGATATTGGTGCAAGTGCGTTGAAGCTGGCCTGGCCGTATGGAACGGAAGAGAGTAAGTATAAAAAAGAGGCTACCCCTGAGTTTGCAGAATACTATGTAGAAATTGATCCGGATAATAGCGTGCATGGTGGTAGAAGCTGTGATCGTTTCGTCAGTACCGTAGTAAAGTATTCCGGATTAGATAAAGAAATTCCGTCCGGTGATGCGCCGGCTATACAAAAGTATCTGGCTAGTAGTGATAAGTGGGAAGAGGTGCAAATGAAAGATTATACTTCGACCAAAGAATATAAAGATGGTGATGTGATTGCGTTTGGAGATCCAGTTACGCATGTCGGTATTTATGTTGATGACAATGGAAAAGGTCGTATTGCCCAGGCCGCTTATGGTGGTTGTACGGCTAAGGGAGATTGTAATGATCCTTATTATGGAGTGGTAAAAGATGCTGGTAACCTTAAGTATTATTCTACAATAAGAGTGTATAGGAATAAGTATAATGGAAGTAGCACAGTAGATTGTGACGTTTGTGCAGGTGGAGATGAAGAGAGTGATGGTGATTATGTTATTCCGGGATTAAAGAATATGACATTAGCTGAAGCGCAAGAGTTTATGAAGCCTTATCATGATGCGGCTATGTCAAAAAAATACGGTTATGGTAACAAATTAGCTGTTGGTGTTATTTTACCCTTTGATGGTGCTGATGTACGGACTGATACTTGCCCGTTCGGTACTTTAAACAACTGTGTGGCTTTTTCTCAGTGGTTCGTAAATAGATATACGACTCTCGGTCCAAATTGGAATAATACTTCTACCGGTAAGGAAATGGCTGATAGACTTGGTGAATATGGTTTTGATACTGGTGTTGAACCAGAGCTCTATGCAGTTTTTAGTACGGATAATCCGTGGACTCATACTGGTGTTGTTTTGGGAATAGATCAGAAAAAGAAAGAATTAGTTATAGGAGAAGCTTCTTGTTCTTCAGGGCAGAAAAAGCTGTATTATGAGCCTCGTGCAACGACAGTTTCTTTTGCAACTGCAAAAAGTAAAAACTATAAGTATGCTTATGCTGGGAGAAAACTTAAAAGTGGGGTATTGGATGAATGATGTTTAAAAACCTTTTGAAAAACTTATCTAAAAATCAAAAAATTGGCATTGCCGTGATGCTACAGGTGATTATTGTCGCCATTCTTGGTGCGATTTTACAGGCAAATTTAGTACCAGCTCAGCATGCTGCAGTGGAAGATAATGCTACTGAAGAAACAACAGGGATGTCGAACGATACAAAGGATTTCGTGGCAGAAAATATTTGGCAGCTGATTACTAGTAAGGTATCCGGTTTAGACTCGAATAATGTAGATGATATTGTAATTCGTGAGGGAACTTACGAAAAAACGGAGAATGAGGATGGTTCTGTAAGTGTGAGTTTCATTGTGGATATTGATTCTTTGAAACAGACTTATACTGTCTCAACCGGTTGGTCGAAGGATAAGAGTGTGACGTATGAAGTGGTAGTGGATTGTCCGCCTCAAGATTTAATGAAATATCCGGAAACTTTTTGTCGAGGAACTTATAATAATACTTATTCGCTAGACTTGTATTTACCATATACGGTTGAGTCGCCATATGAAGATTCGGCGAATAATATATATATAGAAGGGAATGATGTGAATAAAACGATTGATGTGATAGTTTCGGCCTGTGATGTGGAAAAGTTTAAGAAGCAGGCGATGGACTATCTGAAATCGACGCCGATTAAGCTCGATGAATATACCATTAATTACGAAGTAAATAGCGTCGATATAGAATGTGAATAGTTGGTTGCGCTTTTGTGTAAAAAGCGTTACTATTATTGACTTTTTTGGTATTTTGTGATATAATGTTATTATAATTAACCAAAAGGATTATAGAGATGGAAATTTGGCAAATAATTGTTTTAAGCTATCTGGGTGCTCTAGTGGCTTGGCTGATAATTAATGCTTTGTTTTTGTTGGTTTCTATGATTGTAAAACATAAAGTTTTTGCGATACTTGAAATCATCACTTCAATTTTGGCGTTTCTATTTGGGATTGCTACTGGTATTGGCGACATTGTTTTGATTGTGTGGCTTTTCCAAAACAATCAAATTGTCTGGGCGGTTTTAGCGATTTTCTTTGGAATTGGCGTAGTAACTATAGCTGGCCAAATACTGTCGGCGCCTTTTATTTGGATTACGGCAGGTTTCAGTGCCTGGTATGATGAAACCGAGGACTAAAATGTCTAACGATAGTTCGTCTAGGATAAAAAGTATTTTTTCTCTAATCGCGATTATTGCCGTATCGTGTTTGATTTTGTTTGGTGCAGTTTTGCCGTCTTTGCAAAAAGATGAGCCTGCAGATTGTACGGCTTTACAAAAATATGATTCAAATTTGAAAAAGTGTGTGGCGAAGACGCCCGATGAAAGGCGGGTTGATGAGAAAGCAAAAGAAGAACAGACACGAAAGAATCGCCTAGAAAAAGAAATAGCAGATGGGAAGAAGAATGGTTCAGTTTGTTTGACAGCAGCGGAATCTTGGCGAAATATTGGGAAGAAAACTTGTGTGGTGTTTCATCCGAGTTATTTGTATAGGACTGGTAGTGGCTATTTATTTTTGGATGAAAAAGTTGATTATAAGAATGGCTTTGTTGCGTTTTTTGTCTATCGGAATATGATGAGCTGGAATACCTTTACAGCTAAGTATGGTTCGGTTAATTTGGTAGCTGTTTCGGGTGAGATTTCTTCCTATCAAGGGCATCCTCAAATAAAGGTCTATGATCTAAATCAGGTGACTAGCCCGAAATTGATTAATTGTGAGACTAGTTACGGTTGCGTGTATTCACGGTAGGCTTAGTTTGATTGTAGAGACTTATTATTGTCCTAATTTTGGATTCAATAGAATTAAAAATGCCCCTGTCTTTGGGGCTAATAGTTTTTGGGTGATGTTTTTGGTGACCTCAGCGGGAATTGAACCCACATTGACGGGATGAAAACCCGTTGTACTAACCATTATACTATGAGGCCAGTTCGTGAATACTAGCTTGGACTAGCTTTTATATTATAACAAAAAGATTAGAAATTGCAAGAATAGGTGTATTCGACATGATAGGAATTGCGAGCGTAGGGTTCGTCTGGATAAAAATGAATATAAGTTTTGTCTTCATCGCAAAACTTTGTTAGAAAGTCGCGTTCACTAAAATGTTTTTGGTCGTCATATAATAATAAATCGCGGAGTGTTAGAACTGAAAGACCAGAAGACTGATATTCTTCTAGAACATCTTCGGGATGATCTTTAGAAAAGTCGGGTGAACGCAAAAGATTTTCGTAAAAATAGTTTTCGTAATAATCGGTTGCGATATTCGAAATTGTGGATTTAACACGATTTTCGTTGGTAAAAATTGCCGCAAAAATAGTTAATCCGAGAATAATAATGGCAGTAAAAATAATGACACCAAGGATGATTTTTTTAGCAAAGTTTTCCTGGATTTTTTTTGGTTTACGTGAATGCCGCGAATAATTGAGGGATAAATAGTTTTGTTTGTTTAGCGTTTTCATATTATATATATTATCATATTATTGAACTTATGGTAAAATCGTATCATGAGTAGTAGACTTTTCAAAAGAACAAAAATTTTAGCAACAATTGGGCCGTCGACAAATTCGGCAGAAATGATCGAGTCAATAATAATGGTCGGTGTGAATGGTTGTAGATTGAACTGTTCGCACGGTTCGAATGAAGAACGTGACCAACAAATTAAATGGATTCGTGCAGCAGCGGAGAAAAAAGGTCGTTCGGTGGCAATTTTGCAGGATTTACAAGGTCCAAAGATTCGTTTAGGTATGTTAAAGGATAACCATTTGGATCTCAAAGCCGGCGATGAAATGATTCTAGAATCAAAAGAATTTGAGCATGATGGCGGGCTGACTGTGCCGGTACAGTATAATTTAGCTAAAAAGGTGACAGTAGGTGAGCCGATTTTTCTGTTTGATGGCAAAATCAAATCAGAAGTTATGGAGGTGGTTTCTGAAACTGCAATTAAAATTAAGATTTTGAATGATGGCTTTGTGTCTTCGAAAAAAGGTTTGAATTTGCCGGATACGGATTTCGGCGGTGATATTTTGACGGAAAAAGATTTGGCTGATCTTGAGTACGGAGCAAATTGTGATTATGATTATGTTTCGCTTTCGTTTGTACAGTCGGCGAGTGATATTGAAAAAGTTAAACAATTGCTTTTGTCGTTTGGATCAACTGCAAAGGTGATTGCGAAAATTGAGACGAAAAAAGCTATTGAAAGTGAGAAAAACTTGGAAGAAATCGTGGAAGTGGCTGATGGTATTATGGTAGCAAGGGGCGATATGGCAGTAGAGGCAGGTGCGGAAGTGGTGCCAATTGTGCAGCGTGAGCTAATCGCGCTTTGTCGTAAGCACGCCAAGCTTTGCATTGTGGCGACTCAAATGATGGCTTCGATGGTAGATGAACCGGAGCCAACGAGGGCGGAGGTTTCGGATGTGGCGACGGCTGTGGTGCAAGGTGCGGATGCGGTAATGCTTTCGGATGAAACGGCAATGGGCAAATATCCACTAGAGACTGTAAAAGAAATGAAAAAAGTGATTCTCTTTACTCAGAATCATTCGCGGATGGCGCCGATTAGTAAAAATATTATGAAGATGGGGATTTACGATGCAATTTCTAGCGCGGCGGCGAGATTGGCCGAGGATATCGAAGCAGATGTTCTGATCTGCCAGACTGCAACTGGTGCAACTGCGATGAAAATGGCAGGAGAAAGGCCGAATCTTCCGATTGTGACGGTCACTTTCAATGCGAGAGTAGCAAACCAATTGGCGCTTATATATGCGAATTCAGCGTTCGTGAGGCCTTATGCACGAAATTCTGGTTATAGCTTGGGATTAGAACTAAAAGAGTCTGGTTATCTTTTGACGAAAGAGGGTGAAAAAGACTTGACTACAGTAATTGTGTCTGGAAAAGACAATAAAGTTGGGACAGATACGATTAAAATTAGGAAGATATAGCTTCGAGGCCAGGCATCGGTTTACCTAGGAGAAATTCTAGTGCAGCTCCGCCACCGGTTGAAACGAGGGAATAGCTAAGGTTTTTGTGGTCTTTTATCAGATTTTCGACAAAGCCGGTAGTATCTCCGCCGCAGATGACGGTCGTAGCATTTTCTTTTTCGCCGATTAATTCGGCCGTAATGGTGGAAGAAGTAGCATAAGTAGGGTCTTCGGCGTAACCGAGTAGACCATTCCAAATGATGGTTTTAGCGTCGGTAATAAGATTAGCGAGCTCGCCAGTGGAAACTGGACCGATATCAAGTTTATCGCCGGTAGAGTTTTCGTCGAAGTCGGTGGCAACACTGATTTTGGGATTATCTGACTTATAACCTTCACTGGCGATTTTGCCACCAACAAAGATATGATCAGCTTTTGTTAAAAACTTGTCTATGAGAGGTTGTTTGTCATCAACTTTAGCACCGCCGATAATTACGAGTAATGGTTTTTCGGGCTGATTGATGATTTTGGTGAGGTTTTTAATCTCTTTTTCAACTAGTAGACCAGCATAGACTGGTAGAATATGTTTGATTGCGTCTGTAGAGGCGTGAGCACGGTGAGTGACCGCAAAGCCGTCTTGTACGTAGAAATCAGCACCAGTGGCTTTGACAATGTTTCTAATGAAGGTCTGATCATTTTTTTCTTCGCCTGGATTAGTACGAAGATTTTCAAGCAAAGCGATTTTGACATTTTCTGGAATAGGAATAGGCTTTTCTGAATTTGGTAAAGAATAAAAACCGATAGTTTGGTCTTTGTAGATCTTTTGTAAATCATCTACAACTGGCTGAAGGGTAGTTTCTGGAGTGAGTTTACCTTCCGGGCGACCTAAATGAGAAATAAGGATAAGGCGTTTTGCTCCTTTTTCTAAAAGATAATTGATAGTGGGCAGACTGGCGCGAATGCGAAGGTCGTTTGTCACCTTACCATTTTTGACTGGGACGTTATAGTCAACACGGACTAGAACTATTTTATCTTTGACATCGATATCTCTAATTGTTTTCATAGTTTAATTTTAACATACTTTGGCAGGATTTTTTACTTTACAAATATGCATGCTGTGATATAATTTTTATATGAAAAAGAATAAGACTTATCAACAGGTGATTGGTGAAACTGTGGCTCAGCTGAGGACAGAAAAAGGCTGGACACAGGGTGAATTAGCTCAGGCAGTGGGGACGAGTCAGTCGGCAATTCACCGGATTGAAAAAGGTGGGCAGAATATTTCGCTTGAGATGGTGAAAAAGATGTCAGAGGTGTTTGGTACGCAAATTCTCTCTATAAATGACTCAGTTTCACAGAGTTTTATGATTCGAGGAGGCAAGGAACTAGCGGGCGAAATTACAGTTAATACTTCAAAAAACGCCGCAGTGGCGCTACTTTGTGCGGCACTTTTAAATACTGGTAAAACGGTTCTTCATCGGGTGGCGAGGATTGAAGAGGTTTTTAGAATAATTGAGGTTTTGGAGTCAATTGGGGTAAAGTGTCACTGGATGAACCGTCATCGTGACCTAGAAATTATATCACCACGTGAATTGAAATTAGATGAAATGAATATTGACGCGGCGAGGCGAACACGTTCCATAATCATGTTTTTGGGGCCGCTACTTTACCGTTATAAGAAATTTACGATTCCTTATGCTGGGGGCTGTTCTTTGGGGGTTCGGACGGTAGAGCCGCATTTGAAAGCTCTGGCTTCGTTTGGGTTAAAGGTAGATGCTGCTTCGAATAGTGGTTTCTATGAAGTAGAAGTAGATCAAAAGGTATTAAGGAATAAAGAAAATCGGTACATTGTACTCTCGGAACGTGGCGATACGGTAACGGAAAATGTGTTGATGGCGGCGGCGATGTCGGTAGGAAAGACTACGATTGTGGGTGCTTCACCGAATTATATGGTGCAGGATTTATGCTTCTTTTTGGAAAAATTGGGTGTGAAGATTGAGGGAGTAGGAACTACGAAATTAGTCGTGAAGGGCAGACCGCATTTTAGCACTAATGTTGAGTATACTATTTCGGAAGACCCGATTGAGGCGATGAGCTTTATCGCGGCAGCTCTTGTAACTAATTCTGAGATTACGGTTCTTCGGGCGCCGATTGAATTTTTGGAAATTGAACTTGAAGTTTTAAAAAATATGAATGCTAAGTTTGAAAAATCGTTAGAATACTTATCTGCGAATGGGAGGACGCGTTTAGTGGACTTGACGGTTAAAAAATCTAAGTTAGTAGCGCCGGTAGACAAAATTCATCCGATGCCGTTTCCGGGATTAAACATCGACAACTTGCCGTTTTTCTCGGTCATAGCGGCGGTGGCTGAGGGCAGGACTTTGATTCATGATTGGGTCTTTGAAAATCGCGCGGTGTATGCGACGGAGCTTTCGAATCTAAATGTTAAAGTGGAACTTTTAGATGCACACCGAGTGTATGTGGAAGGGCCGACCAATTGGCGACCGGCGGAGTTAGTGGCGCCACAAGCTCTAAGACCAGCAGTAGTGATTTTGATTGGAATGTTAGCAGCTCCAGGGAAGTCGATTCTTCGAAATGTTTATCCGATTAATCGTGGATATCAAGATTTCGCGGCAAGACTTCGACATCTTGGCGCGGACATTGAGCCGTTAACTGGTATTTAGTTTTAGCTAAAAGAAGAAGTGAATTACGGTTTGAATTTTGCTATAATTACTTGGTGGATAATATTTTAGATGGATTAAATGAGCAACAAAAAGAAGCGGTAGAATGTCTTTCTGGACCGCTTTTGATTTTGGCTGGAGCGGGATCGGGTAAGACTAAAACTTTGACGCATCGAATTGCAAATATAATTTCACACGGCGTTTCGCCCTCACGGATTCTTGCTGTGACGTTTACTAATAAGGCGGCTAATGAAATGCGAGAGAGGCTTTGGAAGCTTCTGAAAAAGGGCGAATCTACTTTTTCTTCATCTGGACTTGAATTTTCAAGCACGTCATACGCTGGGACGCCGGGAGAACCGCCCCTTCGGGGCGAACCTCTCGGGTCCGTCAGGAATATACGTGTTGAAAATTCAAATCAAATATATGATTCAGAAAAAGTAGATTTGTCCTTTTCTCAAGATCCTCCTCGGTCGTTTATGCCGTATATGGGAACGTTCCATGGAATTGCTGTGAAAATATTACGGCAAGAAGCTGAGGCACTTGATTTAGATCGAAATTTTGTGATTTACGATATGGACGATCAAATTTCTTTGATTCGACGGATCATGAAGGAATTAAAACTTACGGACGATAAAAGTCTGAAGCCGAAATCGATTCAGGCAATTATTTCGAGTGAAAAAAATCAAGGTAATGGTCCGGAAGAGTATGAGGTAAAGGCACTTTATCCTAATCAGAAAAAAATTGCTAAGATTTTTTATGCTTACGAAAAGGAAAAGAAAAAAGCGGAAGCTTTAGATTTCGACGATTTGTTGTTGTATGAACTAGAACTTTTAAAAAATTTTCCAGAGATTCGAAAAAAATGGCAGGAAAGATTTGACCATATTTTGATTGACGAGTATCAAGACACAAATGTCGTGCAATATAACATTGTACGACTTTTAGTAAATCAAAAACGAAATATTTGTGTTGTAGGTGATGATTGGCAGTCGATTTATTCTTGGCGGGGAGCGGATTATACGAATATTTTGAATTTTGAAAAAGATTTTCCTGGTGCGAAGGTCATCAAACTGGAGCAGAATTACCGTTCGACAGGAAATATTTTGGCGGCATCACAAAAAATTATTAATGAAAATAAAATGCGTACGGAAAAAACTCTGTTCACAAAAGCTGGAAAAGGTGAGCCAGTAGACATTGAATCGCTAGGTGATGAAAATGCGGAAGCAAACTTTGTGGCCCTTAAAATCTTGAATTTACAGAAGGATTATGCGGATTTGAGTGATTTTGCAGTGCTTTATCGAACGAATGCGCAATCGTTAGCTTTTGAAAAGGCATTTTTGAATATGCAGATTCCGTATAAAATTGTGGGTGGGGTACGATTTTACGATCGAAAAGAAGTAAAAGACGTGTTAGCTATTCTGCGATTAGTAATTAATCAACGTGATAAAGTGAGTTTAGCGCGGGTAGCGTCGAATGTACTTTCGGGAATTGGTGACGTTTCACTTGCCAAAATTTTAGCTGGTGTTGATGCGATTCAAGACGAAAAGCCGCTTTTTAATGAAGATCTTCCTGATGTTTTAAATGCGGCAAAGGCGAAAAATGGGTTATTGAAATTGATAAGTTTTTTGAAATCGGTAGAACCAAAAGAAAATCCTGGTGAATTGATAAAGAGGTTAGTAGAATACTTTGATTTTAAAACTTTGACGGATGATGGTACGCCAAGTAGTGAGGAAAGAATGAAAAATTTGGAAGTTTTAGGCACACAGGCGGCAGAGTATGATGATTTAGAGGATTTTTTGGCGGATGCGAGCTTAATGTCTTCTGCTGATGAAAAAACTGCTAAGAATGCAGTGACGCTGATGACTCTTCATGCGGCAAAGGGCTTGGAATTTCCTGTAGTGTTTATGGTGGGGATGGAAGAGGGGCTATTTCCAGGTAGTCGGGCTATGGAAAAAGAAGCAGAAATGGAAGAGGAAAGACGATTGGCCTATGTGGGAATGACGAGGGCAATGCAAAAACTCTTTCTAACTTATGCAGCGTCGAGATATTCATATGGGTCAAGAAACTACAATATGCCGTCAAGATTTTTAACGGAGCTAGGTTATAATCCATATGGTTCAGCGGGATACAAAGATGAGGATGGCGATGGCTTTACGGATTTTTCGGACTCAACGCGAGATTTTTCTGATGATTTCGGTGAATCAGATTTTGACCCGTTCCCAGATGACTTACCGGTGTTTGACTAAAAAAATGGTCTGGGATACAAGATTTGAACTTGCGACCTCACGCACCCCATGCGTGCGCGCTACCAGGCTGCGCCAATCCCAGACGTCGTTAAAGATTAGAATTCGTGATCTCACGCACCCACAGCGTAAAGCGCTACCAGGCTGCGCCAATCCCAGGTAAATGGTCAGGGTGATCAGACTTGAACTGACGACCTCAGCGTCCCGAACGCTGCGCGCTACCAACTGCGCCACACCCTGATATAAAAAATGGTCTGGGTGACTGGACTTGAACCAGCGGCCTCGACTTCCCAAAAGTCGCGCGCTACCAACTGCGCCACACCCAGGCACACATAAATTATATCATATTATTTTAATAAATGTGATAAAATAAAGAGATAAAGGAGATAAAAAAGTGGCAGAAAAACTACCAAATAATATTTCAAAAAAACCGACAGGGCGAAAAAATGCTAATAATCTTTCTAATACGATTAGGAATATATTGTTCGCCTTTGTTTTAGTTTGTTTTGGAGTATTTTTGATTGGCAATATGAATTATAGTGCTGTCGAAAAAAAGGAAGTGCCAATTTCTGAAGTAATTGCGAGAGCAAATGATCCAAATGGCGATATTGCTAAGATTACAGTTACTGGTAGTACGCTTGATATTACTGTGAAAGGTAAGGACCAACCCACGGAAACTTCGCGTAAGGACGGTTCTGGCACTTTATACGATCAAGGTTTAATTAATTATTGCGAAAAATTAGAAGGTGATGATTTAAAAAAATGCGAAGAAACTTATCCGATAATTGAATACAAGGAAGAGGTAGATGCTTGGGGCATTGTGCTTGATGTAGCTTTAACAGTTCTACCGATCATCGCTCTGGTAGTTTTCTTCTCTTGGATGATGCGACAAGCAAATGCCGCCAATAATCAATCACTAGGTTTTGGAAAATCTCGAGCTAAACTTTATGGGCCGGATAAGAAAAAAGTTACTTTTAAGGATGTAGCTGGTAATGAATCTGCTAAACAAGATTTGACAGAAATTGTAGATTTTTTGAAAAGTCCGAAGAAGTATGAAAAGCTCGGTGCTAAAATTCCGCGCGGGGTTTTGCTTGCGGGCGAACCTGGCACTGGTAAAACATTGATGGCAAGAGCAGTAGCTGGTGAAGCTAATGTCCCGTTCTTCTCGATTTCTGGTTCAGAATTTGCGGAAATGTTTGTGGGTGTGGGCGCATCGAGAGTGCGTGATTTATTCAGTAAAGCAAAGAAAAATGCACCGTCGATTATCTTTATCGATGAAATCGATGCGGTTGCGCATAAGCGTGATGCGCGTGGTGGTGCAGGGCGTGAGGACGAGCAAACTTTGAATCAGATTTTGGTAGAAATGGATGGATTCGACAATGATTCTGGCGTGATTGTGATGGCAGCAACTAACCGAGTAGACATGCTCGATAAGGCACTTCTGCGTCCAGGGCGATTTGATCGTCATGTCAATGTGACTTTGCCGGAAAGGAAAGACCGTCTAGAAATTTTGAAAGTGCATTTTAAAGGTAAACCGGTTTCAGAAGATGTAGATCTTGAAGCTTTAGCCAAGAAAACAGCTGGTTCTTCGGGTGCAGATTTAGCGAATATCGCAAATGAGGCAGCTATCACGGCGGCACGTGAAGGCCATAAGGCGATTTCAAACAAAGATGTAGTTGAGGCATTTGAACGCGTAGCGATTGGTCCAGAAAGAAAGTCTAAAGTGATGAATGACAAAGAGCGAAAGATTACGGCTTATCATGAGGCAGGTCACGCAATTGTGGGGCACGTGCTACCAGATTCTGACCCGGTGCACAAGATTACCATTATTCCGCGTGGTTCAACTGGTGGTGTGACTTGGTTTTTGCCACCTGAGGATAGAAGTTACAAGAATATTTATGAACTAAAAGATATTCTGGCTCGAGCGATGGGCGGCCGGATTGCTGAGAAAATTATATTTGGTGAAGATGCAATCACTACTGGTGCGTCATCAGACCTTAAAAATGTAGCAGAACTTGCTAAATCAATGGTGATTGAAGAGGGTATGGGTAGCAGTACTCGTAATATAGTTTTCCCAGATGAGGCAACAGGGTATTATACTATTACAGCTGGCAAGCCTTATTCCGAAAAAACTGCTGAAGTGATTGATATCGAGATTAAAAAACTATCTGATGAAGCAGCAAAACGAGCAGAAGAAGTTTTGAAGGCGAATAAAAAAGTATTGGACAGATTAGCCGAGGAACTTTTGACACATGAAAGCTTGGAAGAAGCAGAATTAGAGCCACTTTTGAAGGATGCGAAATTGCCGACAGTTGTGAAATTACATAAATAGAAAGGAGTAGGTGTGGAAAGGCTACTAGAATATTTTGTGCCGGAAAAGTACAAATTAAATCTTTTGATTGATAAACATAAAAAAACAATTGGTGGCGAGGTGATTGTCTATGGTGAAGCTAAAAACGAAGTAGTTAAGTTTCATGCAGTGGAGCTTGAGATTACGGATGTTTTAGTTAATGGGAAGGAAATGGATTTTAAGGCTGATGGGAAGATACTAGAAATTAAAAATGTTCCTTTAGGTGAGATAGAAATATCTATTTCTTATCATGGTAAACTAAACGAGAATATGCAGGGTGCATATCTGTCGACGTATGAATATGAAGGCAAAACTGAAACTATCGTGGCTACGCAATTTGAAAGTCATTATGCAAGAGAGGCATTTCCGTGTGTTGATGAACCGGCTGCGAAAGCTAAATTTGAACTTACAATTGCCGTACCGAAAGAATCTAATGATGTCGTTTTGGCTAATATGCCAGAGCTAAAGCTTAGCTCGGCGCCGCGTCCGGCCGGCCCGTCGCCACGGGCGGCCGGCGCTATGTCTCGCGCTGCCGCGCTCCGAAATACGCCGAGCCAAGCTTTAGCTTCTGATGATGATTATAAAACAATTTCATTTGAGCCGACGCCGCGGATGAGTACGTATCTTTTAGCTTGGGTGATTGGCAAGTTTCATAGCCATACTATTAAAAATAAACATGGCGTGGAAATTACAACTTATTGTGCTTTAAATCAGGATGTCCAGTCAGTAGATTTTGCAAATGAAATTGCAGCAAGGGCATTGGAATTCTATGATGATAATTTTGGCTTGCCATATCCTTTAAAGAAGTTGGATCAAATTGCTTTGCCGGATTTTGAGGCAGGAGCGATGGAAAACTGGGGGCTCGTGACTTATCGTGAGTCGATGATGCTGGTTTCTCCAGACGCAACGCTCGGCACTAAAAAATCTGTTGCTTTAACCGTTTCACATGAGCTTTCGCATCAATGGTTTGGTGATCTGGTGACGATGGCATGGTGGGATGATTTGTGGCTAAATGAATCATTTGCTTCTGTAATGGAGTATTACGCGACGGATTATATTCATCCGGAGTATAAAATTTTTGAGAGTTTCTTTACTGGCGATTGCTATGCGGCGCTTATGCGTGATGCTTATAAAGGTGTGCAATCGGTGCATCAAGAAGTAAAAAGCCCAGAAGAAATTGCAACATTATTTGATGGGGCAATTGTCTATGCTAAAGGTGCGAGACTAATGTTGATGTTGATTCGGTTGATGGGTTGGGAAAACTTTTGTAAGGGTATTCGAGAATATTTCGCTAAGTATAAATACCAAAATACGGTGGGAGACGATTTATGGGAGGCATTGAAGCCATTTGCGGAGTTTGACCCTAAGAAATTAATGCATGCCTTTATTGATGAACCAGGTTATCCTGTGATTACTAATGAAAGTGGGGATTTTGACAAATTTAGTCAACAAAGGTTTTTACTAGATGGGCCGTGTGAGAAAGGCGAATGGCCAATTCCAAAAGTGACGGAAGACATGAGTGGGCATTATGTATTGAACTTGACGGACGAAGAGTTTAATGAGAGACTAAAAGATTTTGATAAACTAGGTTTGGAAGAAAAACTAAGACTTCTGATTGACCGTGATTTAATTTCAAAGGCTGGGTTACAAAGTGCAGCTTCTTTAATTCCACTTTCAAGACAGTTTACGGATGAGAATCTCGCGGCGGTTTGGAATAAAGTGGCGGCGCTTATTAGTAATCTTACGATTTATGTGGATGAAGATTCGCCCGAAGAAAAGCAATTGAAAAAGCATACTTTGAAGCTTGTGGATAAAAAATTGACGGAAGTCGGGATGAAGACGGGAGATCATGATGATGAAAATCAAATTAGGTTGAGGGCAAATTTGATGGCACTCGATTATTATGCGGAAGACGAGGCTAGATTTAAAGAGCTTTCGTCTTGGTATAATGAAGACTATCAAAAAATGGATCCTGAAATTCGTGATGATATTCTGAGTGCAAAAATCTATTTAGAGCCAAAGATGGTTGATGAATATTTGAAGAAGTATCAAGAAATATCTGATCCAGATGTGAAATTTGATTATCTGATGGCGGCGACGTTAGTGCGTGATGAAAAAGAGCTGGATAAAGTGTTGACACTTCTTAATGACACGGAGGTGGTTAAGCCGCAGGACCAGTTGCATTTATTTGTGGCACTATATAGGAATCCGAAATCTCGTAAAAAAGTGTTTGATTGGATGACAGAAAATTGGGATAAGATTAAAGAAACTGGTGGTGAAAAGACTTTGGGTGACTTTCCGATGGTGATTGGTAGATTAGCTCGAACTGAAGAGGAACTAAAGAAGTTTTATGATTTCTTTGAACCGATTAAAGCCGATCCAACTCTCACTAGGGCGGTTGAAATTGGTGAGAACGAAATAAGAGCGAGAATTAGTTTAATTCAGAAGAATCAAAAAGAAGTATTTGAAGCATTGCAAAAAGCTTAGAAAGACTAGAAACTATTTTAGTTTTATTGTAATTTGTCTAGAGGGATTAGTTTTGAGTTTCCGGTTTTTCGGTCGGTGATTTCGACAGAGTTTTCAGCTAGAGTCTTGTCGGAAATCACGATTCGATAAGGCAAGCCAATGAGATCAGCATCGGCAAATTTTTCGCCAACACGGAGGTCTTCACGATCGTCATAGAGGAACGAATCTGGTTTTTTGTCGTATAAATCATTTGCGATTTTTTCAGCTTTTTCGCCGATAGCAATCAAATGATACTTGAACGGCGCGATGGATTCTGGCCAGACTAGGCCTTTATCGTCGGCATAGACTTCGGCGATGGCGCCCATAAGTCTAGAAACACCAATGCCATAGCAGCCCATGTAAACGGTTTTTTCGGTATTAGTTTCGTCGGAAAACTTAAGGTCAAGTGGATCGGTGAACTTAGTTTGAAGCTTGAAGATGTTGCCGACTTCTGCTGCGTTAGCTGTTTGCAATTCTTCTGGTTTGACGCCGAGGTCATTTAATACCTCTTCCGTATAGACTTCTTTATTTAGAACGATGGATTTATCTTGATTATAATAAACGGTATCTTCACCGATATCGAGAAAAGTTTGAAATTCGTGGGAGTACTTTGAGAAAATTCCACCGGAAGCGAAACAAGGGAAAGTAATATCGCCGATTCCTACGCGGTTGAAGATGTTTTGATATACTTTCATGATTCTATCATAATAAGTTTCTAGTTCTTCTGGCGTAGTATGAAAGCTGTATAAATCCTTCATCAAGAATTCACGGCCACGCAAAATGCCAGATTTGGCACGTTTCTCGTTTCGAAATTTAGTTTGAAATTGATAAACGGAGATCGGCAAATCTTTGTAGCTTTTAACGTAGCTTTTCATGAGGGAAGTAATTGGCTCTTCGTGAGTTGGGGCTAGCCCCAACTCTCCGCCGCTAGATAATTCGGTTTTGAACCAAATGTCAACTTGTTGATTAGAAAAGCGACCAGTTTTTTCCCAAGGTTCGGGATTTTGTAAAGCAGACATCTGGAGTTCTTCGCAGCCGATATTATTTAACTCTTTACGAATGATGCTTTTGATGTTTTCTAGTACCCTAAGACCGAGTGGCAAAAAATCATAGATGCCGGCCATTTCTTTGTGAACGTAACCAGCGCGAGTTAGAAATGCGCCATTTTTGGTGGTTTCTTCGCTAGAAGCTTGGCGCAGGGTTTTGACAAAAGATTGTGACATTTTCATAAGAGCAATTATACTCTTTAGAGGAGAGTTGGTCAAATAAAAATAGCAGGTTGATGATAATCTGCTATTTTTAAATCGGACTTTATTTATTAAAACGAATTTTTTTGCTTTGGTGTTTGAGTGCTAATAGCAAGGGTAAACTTGCAGCTATTAGCAGCGAGATGATAAGTTGCATATTAGTAGCTATAGCATCTTCTTCGGCGTTAGTAACAATACCAGTTTCTGGGGTCATGTCGGCTGATGTATTGGGGATTTCTATTTCCGTGTTCTCGATAATGAATTTATTACCATTTTTTGTGATAGTTCCTTCTGAAGTACCATCTTCATAAATTATGGAAATCGTATGCTCACCATCTTCTAGGTCAATTATAAAATCATGATTAATTTTAATAATAGTTCCACCAGTTTTTGGTTCAGTTGTGATTTCATAATACTCTTCTGGCACTTCTTCACTATCAATTTCTATTTTAATAAATTTGTCGGCTTTGCCAGTAGACTTGATAACTAAATCCTCGTCTTCACCTAAAGTTTGGGTGTCGTTTGCGATTGGATAGTTTTTGCCGTTTGGCTCCTCATCTGATTTGCTTGGATTGTCTGGGTCATCTGGGTTGACTGGATCATCTGGATCGTCAGGATTAACCGGATCGTCAGGATCAACCGGATCGTCAGGACCAACTGGATCGTCCGGATCTACTGGTGTTGTTTTTTCTTCCCATACAGCATATATGGTTTTATTAATTAGGCCCTCTTCGTCAACCGGCATAGAGGAGTTAAGTGTGATAGTGTTTCCTACGTTTGGTGTGGTTGCCCCTGCGCTAGTAGCCCAACCTTTGAAATTATAGCCTTCACGAGAGGCGATGTATCCGCTTCCGATAGTGAAAGTATGCGACGTTTCTGTTGAACCGTAATTGAGATAGTATGTCGAGGGTGTGCCGCCATTACCATTGAAGGTGATTTGGTAGTAGTAAATTGTTGGTTCTGGATCAGGGTCTGGTGACGTTTTTTCTTCCCAAACGGCATAAAAATCTATTGATGCACTGCTGGATCCACTTTCCACGGATATAGTAACCGTGTCTCCTGGCTCATATTCGACTTCTTCGGCATCACTAGAGGTGGACCAGCCTTTAAAGACGTAACCTTCGCGCGAAAACATAGATTCCGCAACATTGATCTGACTACTATTTGATGTAGCTGTAAAATCTCTATTTACTCCTATCCTATTGTCGTGGTAGGTAACATAATAATAATATATATCAACATCGGATGGCACAAAATATTGTATGGTTAATAGTTCGAATGTCTTGTTATTGTTTCCATCCGAGACTACAGTGATAGTGCGATCGCCATTATAATGGATAGTTACACCGTTAGTGGTCCATGTGTTTTCGGTTCCATATCTGAACTTTGCGGCCCAATATGTTGCAGTTTCACCCTCGTTAACTGCTTGGATGTTTATTTCTGAATTAGTTGCTGGAGTATTAGTGAGTTGGTAATCAAGATTATATATGGTATTCGCTTCTAGTTTTTTGAAGATTGGGTCTTTGATCAGCTGGGGGTCGGGATCTGGCTCTGGGTCTGCTTCTGTGATTGTGAGGTTGTAGATGAGGGTCGTTTGTTCTCCGGTATCATCATTTTCTTTTATTGCGGTTATGGCGTGATTGCCGACTGTGAATCTGGTTTGATTTAATGCAGTTTCTAGAATCGCTATGTCTCCGGTTGTAATGCCTTGATCCTTCCATTCTGTTGTTTTTTGTAGACTTATATTATCAATACTCACAGATGTAATAGAATAATGATTCGCACTTTCTGAGTCTGGATCGATGTATGAAATTAAAAGATTTTCGGTGCTACCTTTTTGCCAGGTGTATTTTTCTGGTTCTTCTGATGTTGGATCATATGTTACTTTCCACATAGCAAATTGTGAGTTGCTTCCATTTGAACTGGCTGTAATGGTTTTTTGCCCATCATATGAAATGGTGATGCCTATATCTGAGTGATTTCTAGAATCTGGAGTGCCATATGCAAATGTTTCAGTCCGTGAACCCCCCACTATGAATGCAAATTGAATATTTGTTCCTTCTTTTGGTGTTTTGGTTAAGGCATAAGAAATTGTATCGAGCGTATTGGCTTCGATTCTTTTGTCAGGAATGATTTCTGTAATTTCTGTACTATCAGCTGGTTCGATTTTTAGATAATATTTGTATTGTTCTTCTGGGTGATCAAAAAGCTGAATTGTTATTTCATAATATTGGTCTTTAACCTCGAGAGTATTTAAGAATTCTGGTTTAATGACAACGTATTTACCACCTGCAAAATCATCAACGGAGTAATTTGTACTATCGAGCAAATCATTATCCACCCAAATGTTTCCTACAGTGTCGTTGTATAAGTAATAAGATTTTCCACTACTTGTTCCTTTTTTCCATGTACTACAGTTGGAAGCTTCTGCGCTTGGACATGATTCTGCAGATACAGGTAAGTTGTTTGCTATGTTTTTGATAATTGGTATCGAAATGAGTGCGACGATTAAAAATGACGCTATGCTTCGAAGGATAAGTCTCTTTTTATTGATTGCTAGCATGTTTTTATTTTTTATGTTTGACCTTTCTGTGTTTTAGTATAGAACATGTTTTTAAAAAGCGCAAGTATTTTTAAAGAAAAGATTTGAAATTGTGGAAAAGCTTTTGAAATGGATTGTGCTATAATGAATGTAGTTAGCTGGAGGTAAAATGATAAAAGTTAATTTCGATTCAAAAGTTGATACAGAACGAACGGCAGATATTCTGAAAGACATCGCGAAGGACGACATGGGCGGATGGTTTAACTTACCGCGCAAAATTGATATGGGCGAATTTGTCAGGATTAAGGAGGCGGCAAAAAAGATTCAAGAAGAAAGTGAATATTTGGTTTGTATTGGAATTGGCGGATCATATCTAGGCCATCGAGCCGTGATTGAGGCTTTGCGTCCAAAATCTGAAACCAAGATTATTTATGCTGGTAATTCTTTGTCGAAGCGCGAGCTAGATCGTGCTTTAGTAAAAGTAGGGGATCATGATTTTTCGGTAAACGTGATTTCAAAATCTGGTACGACTTTAGAGCCTTCGATTGCGTTTGATGCGTTTAAGAGAAAACTAATCGAAAAATATGGTGAGGAAGAAGCATTTAGCCGTATTTATGCTACGACTGATAAAAAGAAAGGCGCACTACATGATGAGGCTGTGGCAGCTGGATATACTCGGTTTATTGTACCGGATAATATTGGTGGAAGATATTCTGTTTTAACAGCTGTAGGCTTGTTGCCGATGGCGGTAGCGGGGGTTAATATTGATAAACTATTAGAAGGCGCGGCTGGTGCTGTTGAATCGACTGTCGAGCCAGCTTCAAAATATGCCTGGATGCGATATGAATTAGGATTAAAGGGTTATGATACGGAAGTATTTGCTAGCTTTGAACCGTCAACCATGTACTTCAATGAATGGTTGAAACAGTTATTTGGAGAATCGGAAGGTAAAGGTAAACAAGGCATTTTCCCGGCGGCAGTGATTTATTCGACAGACCTTCATTCGCTTGGCCAATTTATGCAGGAGGGGCGTCGAAATTTGTTTGAGACAATCATTGATTATCCAACGGATGAGAATAATGCTAAGGTCGTGCAAGCTGTGAGAACGGCACATATGACGGGCGGAATCCCGGTGCTTAGCATTAGTTTGTCTTCGTTTGATGAAGCTGGATTTGGTGAATTGATATATTTCTTTGAAACGGCTTGTGCGATTTCGGCTAAATTATTTGGTGTGAACCCTTTTGATCAACCTGGTGTAGAAGCATATAAGAATGAGTTAAAGAAATTGATGGGGCTTACATAATAAAAAATGGTGCCCGAGGCAGGACTTTGCTCGCACT
>JAEEGL016270996.1_pt1 | contig 26993 bp, 42 predicted proteins | sample 9134231 | NCBI WGS metagenome assembly JAEEGL01 (sample SAMN16246548, study PRJNA631951) | gut metagenome | biome: gut microbiome; feature: rumen; material: fiber-attached | host: Bos | place: Iran: Karaj | collected 2018-10 | reverse complement strand
GAACCGGCTTCATAATCTGCTTGTAATCGGTCACGGTCTGTCCGTCGATGCTGGACATCTCGAACACGTTGTATGCCCCGCGGACCGCGATGTAGGCGTGCATATCTCGCATAACGGCCAGCTCGTGCTTTGCGCGGTTCTCCTTCGCTGCCTTGGATGCGGCGGCGATGAACTCCTTTTCTACGACGCTGTCGTACGTCCTCACGATGGGGTTCGCTCCACGGGATGCCGCGACGGCGGTAAGTGCGGCTGAAATGCTCGACGGGGTGTCGGTGCATTCGATAAGGATGTTCTCTCCGGACTGGAGGTTCACCGCGTCGATAAGGCGGCTGGCGAGTTTAACGATACGTTCGTCAATCATATTCACTCCTTGTCGAGAACTGGAAGCTTCTTAACGTCGATCTTCGGATTGTCGGCGTTGAACTCGTCCTCGGTAATCTCTTGAAGTACGTGGTCGTACTCTGGCGTGTTGTAGGTGTAGTAATGGTAAAAACGGTTGCACTTCACCGATACTCCGTCTGGCGTCACGAGTCCTACGACCTTGACGAAGCAGTTGTCGCTGCTCATATTGCCGTGGTCCTTGACGACGAACGTGACGTGGTAGCGGAATATGTTGTCGCGGAAGTGCGGCAACTTGATGGGGAACAGCTCGTCCACGATGCTGCACGCGAGGGGTTGGAGCATATACTTGTGGTCTCGGTTCTTTTTGAGGATGTCGTCGGATTTGCCGTCGTCCTTTACCAAGTGGGCTTCTACCCGGTTGAAGTCGGTGTAGGCGGTCTCGCCTTTCTGGTTCACGAGCTTGTAGAAATCGTCGATGCCCATATAGTGGAAGCACTTCAGGCCGTAGTAGCAGCTGAACCTCGGCAGTGGGTGGACCTCTCTCGGTTCGTATTCCTTCTCGATCTCGTCCAGCTCCTTCTTGGTAATTGGCACGAGACGGTCGTTGTAGATGGCCTTGGCGAGGAAATTTGCGGTGACACTCCACGACGCTCCTGAGTGGTTGTCTGCTTCCATAGACGCCTTGGCCTTAACGAACGCCTTCCTTGCCGAATTGATGCAGCCGAGATCGTAGCCGAGCCAGCTGTCATTCTTCATCATTTCGCGGGTCATATCCGCGTACTTGTCGAAATCCGGTGTTTCTACCATAAAATGTTCCTTTTTGCTGAAATATAGCAATGTATCTGATAAACTGCCATTAGAACAATCGATATTTTCGACCTATGAACCAGTTCAAAGAGTATCTGTCCAATTTGCCAAAGTCTCCGCTGGTGGAAGCCGCCTCAGCCGCATACGAGTCGCTGAGCGAGCCTACGATGTATCTCCGCAAGGCGTACAAGAAGCCGAAGTCGATTGAGAAGGATGGGTCCCCCCATACTGAGAAGTTCAACGCTGTCTGGCACGAGAAGCACCCCTACGAGAGCGCATTGGACGCGCTTGACGTGCTCTTCGAGAATCCGAGCTTGGTCATCGAGATTATCACCGACATCGCGGCGTTCGATCCGGACGGAATCGCCAGCACTTATAAGGACTACGACGCGTACGACTTCGTCGCCGAGGACATCTACACGATTGTCAATTCATATCCGCAGACCGCTTGCAAGGTCATCTACAGTTCGGACGAGTATAACAACCAAGACAAGACCACTCTGGACTTCAACCACACCGTCGTGAACGGCTGGCTTGTCCACAATTCCGACTACGCTTGGGACATCTGGAGGGAAGGGTTCCAGTACGGCGACGATATCGGCAGCCTTGCCTATTCTAACGCCGGTTCTACCGCCGGAAAGGAATATGGCGACTATCTGTTCGCGTTCCCCATAGACGAGGCTCCTAGGCCGCATTTTGGCCGCTTGAAGTACGGTTCGGGCAGCATCGTGTTCATTGGCACAGGCAACGAGTTCTATCATTACGGCGACGAGGAGAATCAGGTTATATTTGACCGCAGACAGCCGAAGAGCTGCTTCATCGTTGACCAAGAGCGCGAGTCGTCTGAATACAACGTGTACGGCGAGAACGAGTATAGGCCGCTTTACCACGGCGAATACGAGGATTGCCTCAAGTGGATCCAGAAGAACGGTAACGACTACCGTGGGCAGATGCGCTCGTGGGGAAAGAATGTCGACCCGAAGCGTTCGGTAGCCGTCAACAAGCAGTGGAAATAGCTATTTAATCTTTTTCTTTTGGGCGGTCTTCCACTCTTCTAGTCGAGCAGTCAAGAACTTCACGACGAAGTTGACCGAGTCGGTTCCCTTGTCTTGGACGCCGATACTCCGTTCTGGGCAATTAGGAAGAAACCCATCGGTGTGACACCAGAACCGATAATTGATCGTATTCAGCGTAATATCGATTTCGAATGTTTCGAGCCAGCCCATTATGCGCTCTTCTGTTCGGGTGATGTCCGTACAGTCGTAGTCGTTGAGAAGTTTCTCGATCTTGCTGGCTTCGGTTTCTGTTACCTTTCCGAGAATCAGTCTAGGCTTCTTGGGTCTCTCAGGCTGTTTTTCGACGGGTTCGGCTGTATATCCGATACTGTCGGCACAGTTCTCGCTGACCTCAACGATTGCTTTTTGGATGGCGTCTTCCTCGGAATCGGCCTCGATTTCCATAGTTCTTTCGTAGGTAACTTCGTATTTCATAGCCAAAATATAGCAATATTGGACTAAAGTTGCTATATTTCGAGTATGAATTACCTACAAGCATTCGCAAAAGACGAAAAACATATCCGGCAGCTTATCCGGGTGATGGGCAACGACGATTGTAAGGAGTGTCCGGCTCGTAGCTATTGCCGAACACACAAAATGAATGACGACTGTTCCGATGCGTTCACACATTGGGCGATGCGCGAGAAGCCGGTCCGCAAGAAACCGTTGGACAACAGACCGAAAAACGCGAGGAAAAAATGAAATACTTGTTGATTATATTGGCCGCGCTGGCTATTGTCGGTTGCGAAGACCACGCACAGAACTGGAACGACAAAGGTCGCATCTACAAGATGGTGGATATCGATTCTAGGGGCGACTTCTCCATTTTCTGCGACAAGTCGACCAACATCGCATATCTGCGCTACTGGAGGTCTGAAGCCAAGAATGGTTTTACGGTGTACTACAACAGCAAGGGTGAACCGGCTCGCTGTAACGAAATCCAGAGGTAACTATGGCTATGATCGGTATGCCGGGTTGTGACGGCTGTGAACATTTCAAGGAAGTGAAGCTGGATGAAAAGAAGGGTGGCAAGCATCCATACCGCCGTTACTGCGCGTTAGGCAACTTCAACCTCGATACAGCTTGCTACGCGCCTAGGAAGACATCTCACAACAAGCTCGTGTACGAACAGCAATATATGCATCCGGATTTTACCGAATTCGAGCGTCCGGTACGTTGTCCGCTGAAGACCGCCGAAGAACGCAAGGCAAACACTAAATATCTGAAGGAACGTCGCTAATGGCAAATGGTTACGATATGACAAGAATCGCTGCACTGTCGCAGCACCAGAAAGAACTCGAAACCAGCTTGGCTTCGGTTAGCAAGAACATCCAGCTTGAGGAAACCAAGCGCGACGCGTACGAAAAGCTCTTGGATCTGGCTCGAAGGTACCCGTTCATCTATATTAACCCGTCTTGCCAAGTCGAGAAGCGCGAATACATCATCAACTGCAACTATCTCAAGAGCGTCGACCACGACGATACAAGCAACTTGAAGGTCGGCGGATGCGTGTTCAGCGTCTTTACCGGGTTCGACACGTCCAAGCCGAACATTAACTGCATTGTCCACGAAGAGCATCATAGCGAAACCGTGTCATTATGGTGCGGCGAAGTCGATTCGCTGATCGAGAAGGATCTCATTCGCGGTATGGGCGGCGACGAAGTCCTTCAGTTCATCAAGCAGTCGTTCGAGGAGCAGATGGCTCGGATAGTATCGTACTATTCAGATGTGGTCGTAAACCCGAAACATCTGTATATCAAGTGTGCCGACGGTTATTTGAATTTTTCTAGGAAGACCTACGAACAGTCCAAGTCGGTACACTTCTATATCGATAACAACAAGACGTGGATGGCGGAACACTCGATGCGCGATGTCGCGGACGAACTGGAAGGAATATACAACCAATGCTAGATTTCTTGGTAATGACTGCATCACAGCTTAAAGAGGCTGCCAACACGACACGGTTCTACAAGAACCATCTGAAACCTGCCGAAAAGCCAATCGTCCGCCAGATACTGGAATATTTGAAGTGTATGGCCGTGGAGGGGGATGACCACCTTGAGTATTGGGCGAGGCTGCAGAGACATTCCCAGACTACGCTCAACCACATCAAGGATTTCTTGGAACGGTTAGGCTACCGGGTTAATGCTTGTCGTTTTGTGAATAACCCATCGTTCGATAGGAACTGCGTAATTATCGACGTGACTGTTCCGGGGATGCCATCTGGATCTGCTGGCACAAAGAGTAAGGAACGCCGCACAAAATAATCATATTCAGTCTGGTTTCATTTGGGTCCCCATTCTTGAGAGTAGTAGTCGGCTATGAGAGTGTAGCGGAGCTGTTCGTATTCGTCCTTTTTCGACAAGTCGTACTTGACTCCCCGGTAATTCGCGAAGTATTTGATAAGAAGGCTCAGTTCGGTAAGTCTGCAAATCTCTCGCTTCGAGTCGACGAATTCGAGCGCATTGAGAAGTCCGCAACTGAAGTTAGTGCTGCAATAGCCTATCCAGCCGAACTTGTCCATTGCGCTCTTACGAGCGAAACCGCTGACAAAGATGTCACAGCCAGAAAACATCAGTCACCTTCTTTCTCGCGGATGTAGTTGAGAACTTCTTCGTCGTCGAGGAAATCGACCGCATCGGCGACTTCCTTGATGAACTTTACCGTCCATTCCTCGCTCCAGCACTTGCAAGCTGCGTAACCGATGCAGCACAGAATCGAACGGTCGGCCTCCTTAGTCGTATAGTCCTTGCGGAAGCCGCCTTTGGCCAGCATCTGCTTGATCTTGGTGAACGTGTCCACGGTACCGACGCTAAAGGTTTCCTTTACGTCGATAGTGAGCTGGATTTTCTGGATCTGCTCGTTCTTGGTGTACTTGCTGGGCTTGATACTGGCGTGGAATTCCCTTGCCTCGTCCAAGGTATCGAACCGTTTCGCCTTGTCGGCATCGTACACGACGGTGTTCTCGTACATAAAGTACACTTGTTTCCACTCGTTGTCGACGAGCTGTTCAGCGGTCAATGCGAAAAACGTAATGGTGGTTTTCATAACCTTATCCTTGTTGCTGTTCTTTTGCCCACGGGCCGTAGCAGAAGTCGTCATCTACATACTGGGATTTGGGTTCAGCCGGCTCTAACGTAATGTCGAACCAGTGGTCGTGACGGATGTCGTTACTGCCGTGGTTGTGTGGGAAATAGTCGTAAATCGAGTATTTTTCAACAAACTTGTCGATTTCTTCTTCGGTGACTCCGATTTTCTTGAGGAATTCGTCTTTCTTCAAGTTTTCCTTGATGGTGCCGTCATCTACGTCGCCATAATCGAGGGATTCGTCTTCTCCGCCGAACTCTTCACAGAGCGTGTGGTCGAACAGAGCAAGAAGCTTCATATCTTCCTTGCTGGTGTCGTCTACGACCCATTCGCCGCCTTTGGTCGGGTGGTATAGGGTGCCAGATGCCTCGCAGTAGTCGCCGTCACCTTCGTCGAAACCGCACTTATAATTCACGTTCCATTTCATAAAGAACTCCTTTTTATCAAATATAGCAATTCAAACTTCTTATTGCTATACTGTTGGAAAACAAGGAGAATTCCTATGAAATGGACGATTAAATGGGACGCACAAGCCGATTCTAACGACGCTGACTACATCTACACCCACGGTACATTGGGCGTATTCGACGACGAGGACAAGGAACAGATGCAGAAACTGTTGTTCAATATGCGTATGGCTGAATACGCGGAACAAACATTCTACGACGGCTGGTTCCATAACGTTTGCAAACGCGAAAAGCTTATCGACAGTTTGTCCGCCGATGGAAAGCTGCCAAAGGATGTCGTGACCAAGCTTGTCAACGAGGAAATCGGCGACGAGAACGACGATTGCTTCGAAGACTATCTGAAAGACTGGCTAAATGAATTCGTGCCGCGTGATCCGGAAGACGACAGCCATGCGCACGACCTCCGCATCACTTGGACTAAGATTCCGGGAGAGGTGCGCGAATCCAGCTTCGATACTAACTGGGTAGAGAGCAAGGTGTAATATGAAACCATTCGACATTTTTAACCCGTGTGCCTTTAACGATTTGCTTGTCAAAGCCAATGATGAATTGAGCGAGAAAGACCTGACTCGTATTATGGAATGTCTCGACACAGCGAAGCGGTATACACAAGCGACCCTCAACGAGAAGAAGGCTGCACGACTCTGTCCAGAAGACGAAATACGCAAGGCGGTAATCGACTTCATACTCCACAAGGCCACCACGTTGTGCATCTACTCGCCGTGCAATCAAGAGTTCAAGACGGATGTCTCGATCAAGGAAGTCACCCAGAACACCGACGAGTATATTACTATATTTGGTACGTACGAAACAGAACCAGATCGCGACAAGATCGGGGATTACGGTAGCACCATAACCAAGAGCGGAAGTTTCAACGTCAATATGGTTATCCAGCTGGCCGACCTCAATGTCCTTAGTCGCAAATGCGAGCCGCCGTTCACGATCGGTATACAAGGTTGGCACAAAGAAATAACCGTGAGGTAGATATTTCTGTGGATTTGTGCATATAATCGTGATAAAAGTTGTGCCACATATATAAACTTTTGGTATATGCGAGTTCGTGGTAGTCCTCGTATATAAAGATAAACGGACTTTCTATGCCCGGCGAATTGCTGACTACCACAATAAGCGTTCGCTGGGCATTTTCTTTAAGTATGATACAGCAGTGCGGCAGAAAGATAGAGCTTCGGCTCAACGAGGAACAGAAGAAGATATGCTTCCGTTCTTGTGCTGCCGCACGACGTGCCTACAACTGGAAGCTCGCTGCACAGAACGCCGCTTACGAACTCGCCAAGGCAAACACACCGGAAGGTCAGAAGGTCAAGTGCAAGTTCGGTACACCGATTGAATGGCATCGTGAATGGGTGGAATACAAGCACCTTGATGGCAACGAATGGTTGATGGCACTATCCAAGTGTTGTGGTCAAGAAGCATTGAGAGACCTCGGAACTGCTTGGCAGAAGTTCTTCAAGGGAACTGCCAAGCACCCGCAGTTCCACAAGTTCGGAGATTTGGATTCCTTCCGTCTTACCGGCTCCGTATACATCGGTCGTGACTTCGTTCAGCTCCCTTCTCTTGGTAGAGTAAAACTCAAGGAGAAGAACTATATATCTATTCCAAATGGAGTAGAGAAGGTTCCCATACCGATGGCTACCGTGTCCAGACAAGGCTCACATTGGTATGTATCGTTCGCCTACAAGACGGATATCATACCGTTATACGAGAATGTCGAGATTACCGATGACGAATACGATGTAGTAGGTGTTGACCTCGGAATAAAGGACCTAGCTATCACTTCCTATGGTGAGGTCATCGCCAATCCGAAATCATACAAGAAACATCTGCAACGACTCAAACGCTGGCAGAGGAAGATTTCTCGTAGGAAGAAAGGTTCCAAGAACCGCAAGAAGGCCATACGCAAGGTAGCCGACTTGCACAGAAGAATAACCAACATCCGCATCAATTCGGCTCACCAATGTACCACTTCGCTGACCCGAAAACTGGCTCCGAAGATGCTCGTAATAGAGTCCTTGAAGCCAAAGAATATGAGCCGTAACCGCAAGTTGGCGTCCTCTGTTCTCGATGCCAACTTCAATCGCATAGCCACACAATTCGAATACAAGTGCAAGTGGCTTGGAATCAAGCTGGTGAAGGCTCCGCAGTTCTATGCGTCTAGCCAGTATTGCTCCGAATGCGGATGTTATCAAAAGAAAGATTTGAAGCTCACTGACCGTGAGTGGACTTGTCCCCATTGTGGTTGCCACCACGACAGGGATGTAAATGCAGCCAGGAACTTGCGGTTCTATGGCTTGTGGCTGCTTGGCTACGCCAACCAGCAAACTGCGGCGAGTTACGCCGTGGCAGCTTGCCCGTCTTGCGAACGCTTGACGGAAGGTAGTGGTTCGGAACCACGCCCGAAAGACTTGAGGTTACAGTTCTTTGAGACACAAGAACAGTGCAAGTCGTTGAAGCAAGAAATCACTAGCTCAATTAGGCACTGCGCATAATTGTGCAAAATGATTTAACGGAACTCTACTCGGTCGGCGAGGACATCGTCGTCAAGGACGAGGAAGAGGAATGAACCGATTTGGTGCGCATAGCTCTCATTGTACGTGAATAGACATTCCTATCTCGGTTTAGTTCATTCATAAATAATTTATAGAATGTAGTGCGCTTCAAATTCAATATCGACAATGCTTCTCTAACCGTCATTTCGTTCGCGTTGACTTTCTCTATAATCGGCTTCCAGATAGACTCTGCTGGTCGTTGTTTCGGTGGAGGCCCCATCTTGCCACCGTTAGCGACGTATTTACGGATACCTTCTTTCTGTGCGTCCTTCCAGTAGCCCAGCATCGCGATTACCGGCTGACTAAGCTTCGACTTGAGATTATAGTTACAGCAAGCGGCAGCGCACGCATGAAGGAACAGGTGCTCCTCTTGGGTAACATAAATCAGGTTGTTCTGCGAATTGTCGCACTTCAGGTTCTTGTATACGTAGAAGCAACGTGGAATGATATGGTGCTGAGTCATCTTTTCGGTATTGGACACCCGCTGACGAAGCTCGTTGATAACCTGGATCATATGTTTCCGGGCTATGTTGTCAATAGGGAAGCACTCTTGAAACAAGGTGTCCCAGTCATACTTGTTTTCTGAACCGCAATATATGTACGAATTTATCATATGGTAAATATAGCAAAAAAACGCTCAATCCGTCCAACCGGCCACGGCTGCGACGGCTCGGACTTGTTGCGTAAACTTATAAACTTGGTGGTATGAGTTTAACCACCAATCCGCCGTATGAATGCGTCGTGAGTCTGACGAGCTGGCGTGGACGCCTGTATTCAGAGATCGTCCAGCTAGTCTTGTTCTCGCTGTTGAAGCAGAATACCACCTACCGATATAAGGTCGTTCTCGTATTGAGTTCGGACGAGTTCCCGAAGAAGGAAGCCGAGGTTCCCAAGAACATACTGGCACTGGCCGAGAAGGTTCCGAACTTCGAGCTGCTGTGGGTGAAGAAGAACAGCCGTGCGCTGAAAAAGCTAACTGCGTCTATGGACGCCTATCCTAACTTGCCCATCATCACGACGGACGACGACATCATCGTCAAGCCGGACTTTGTACAGAGCTTTATGGACTGCCACAAGGCTCACCCAAGGGACGTGATATACGCACACGTCTGGGACTTTCCGGCCAATACTGAAATCAAGATAAGCGGCTGGGCGCGGCTGTTTCCGCCGCATTCGCTGTATCCTCTGGACGAACAGTGGTTTTATAGTCTGTTTCAAGGTGCCGAGGACGAAGTATGGAATGGAATCCGTGTTTGGCTTGCCGGGACTCCGGTTCGAAAGCTTGGCCGTTGGCCGTTCGTCGACCAGATTCCGATTGGGGATACGGCGTTCTTTAGGGTGTACTCGAAGATTGATATGGCCGAATGCTATAAACAGCTGTTAAAGGAGCTGAATAAATGATTGAACGCATCGATAAAAGTAATTTACCCGCTCATATAAAAGCGTGCATCGCATTAACTAGTTGGAAACAACGCATAAATACCGTAGGTATTACCATATTCAATTTGATGCGAATTTGTGGCAATGAATACCATATAGTATTAACCCTTGCTGAAGAAGAATTTCCTAACAAGATGCGTGATCTACCGCCAGATTTAATTCTTATGAATCAAGTGGGTATATTTGAAATTTTGTGGGTAAAACATAACTGGAAAAGTTTCAAAAAATGGATTTTCTGTAGTATGCGTTATTCGCAAGTTCCTATTATTAGCGCAGATGATGATATGATTTATACCATCAATTACGCGGACATTTTGTATAAGTCATATTGCGATAACCCGGACTCGGTTATATCCTATACTAAATCACACTCAAATCCGCCGAACCCTTGTGGATTAGCCTCATTATATCCGCCATCACTATTTCCGTTGTTTATTGATGGGTTGGCTAATTACACAATTACGCATAATCAAGATGACAGATTGCTGCTTGAAATATGTAAACGGAATAATATTCAAATTATCGGGTTATATGATTATTATCCCGGATACTTTCATGACGAAACCGAGCCGATTAACGGTTCATACAACAATGCAGCGTGGGTGAGAAAACAGCGGTATTAGCGGGTAAGCGGCATAAAACATTTACGATGAACAAATAGCCATTCAGTTGGTGATAAGGTCGTGTGCCGAATACCACTGCGCTTACTTATCGACCAACTTCCATTTCCATAATGTTCAATGTAATCATTCATCGAAATTGTTTTAATCATATTTAACTTGATCAAATCTTCATATAAGGAAGACCCCGTATCGTATGTCATACTGGTTGGATTTAGCGTGTTTAAGCCAAGCATTCTATTCGAGTCAAAATATGATACATCAAGCTCACGTAGTTTTTTGACATTTAGGTAGCATAACATTGGTGAGCAGCGTAGTTTGCTTCCATCAATATTTTTATAAGGTTCACATACACAAGCATACTGGTTGTCCACAAAGTCGATTGGTCGTTTTAACAGAATATCGGAATCCAGCAAAACAAATTCATCCTCGATATAGTTACATAAATACTGTATACTAAGTGAATGTTTAGCCGACCCAAAATTTACACCAGACTTAACTTGTCTATCTATGTCTCTATAAGGAAATTTTACCAAAAACTCATTAAAATCAATTAGCTGACCCTGAGTATTATCAAGTAATGTGTCAACTAATTGATTTAACCCAAGTGGGTATTTATTTGAATTATCAAATACGATAACAGTATCATTAGGATGGTGCCGACGAAGCGACAATAAAAGGCATCTTGTTAATAACGGCGTATTGAAATGTACGATGCAGAACTTCATATATGCAACATTCTCCCAAGTTCGATATTGATGTGCGGATCTTTAAAGTGATGATACCCCGAATTCGGCGTAAATGTTAATTCGCCTAAATATAATTTATCAGCGATAACATAAAAATCGACTCGAACCATTTTAAACGCCTTAGACAACTTGGTCGAGATATCCAACATTTTTTCATAATGTTTTGGACATTGAATACCACTATCTGACTCAAATTCCACCCAATCGTATTGTGGCGCATATACCCAGCCATCAATGAAATGTGAAATTTTTTCGTGTGTACGCCTATCTGTAATAACTTGACAAAACACTGGTCGCCCATTAAAGCAATAAAACTTATAGTCGACTAAATCGGCGTGGCCATCATTCATATAAGGTTCAATTAAAATCTTTCTCGGTATTAACTTATAGTGTAATTCACTGCCATTCCGTAACGAAAAGTCTTCTAATAACCATTTAGTCAGCGCACGACGAATTCGATTATAATCAAGCGGCTGGCTTGGCTTACATATAATATTATAGCCAGACCCGTGATTACATTTAAATACGACTCCATTCGGTAATCGGTCGAATGGTATTTGACTAGCAGTTTCATATACACCAATTAACGGAATGCACATATCGTAGCCTAGTTTTGACTGGCAATATGCGTGTAAACTTACTTTATCAGCACAATAAGTTTTTAAAAAACTGCTATCATATATTTTTAGCCATTGCAGTTTTTCAGTAAATGTTCGCGGATTCGATAAGTTTAATGGTACACCCATTCTTTTAAGATATGTCTCTTGTATAAATGGGATTTGTTGCTTGCAGTAGTCTAACCAATCCATAAGTCAACCATCCTATTATCAATTCTACGGATATATTTGTCGGCATACAAAATTGCGTATCGATTCGGATAATTTTTTATAAATGATTTACACCCCGGTGATTTTCTAGTAGCACACTTCATTTGCCACTCAGATTCGCATTTAAATTGATAATGAAATAAGATAACATCCTCTTTACCAGTCGTCGGAAGTTCTTGCCAAGATCCCATAATAGCTTCATTATTCATTGTATAACCGGGCGCGTCATTACCAACTACAAATGGATTGTGCGTTCGGTGCTGGCCATCTCGATCAGCCCAATCATATTTATACACGGTATTCACAAACGTTTTGACTGGTCGATTACCAAATTGAAATGTTGCGCTTGCGTCATCACTCCAGCACGTCGCGTTTAAAATCAATCGGTCATTAAGTCGTTCGGTCGTATACTGGGATGGAAATAAATTCCGCCAACCGACGCAAACCTTACACCAATCTGGATGTACCTTGCTGTTCGCCAGTAAAAACACGTTCACATTATTCTTATACTTGTCGCTAACATAAAGGAACTCGTCGTCGTCGATAGGCAGAACCCACCAAGCCGGACTTTCATTGTTGATATACCGGTTATACAAGGCGTACTGGTTCGGCCAACCCTTGATAAGCTCATAGGTCACCCGATCGCCGTATGAGTCACATACGCTCTTGATGTCTACCGAGCTTTCGTTATCGAAGATGTGTGCGTGTTGGAACCCAATGATATTCAAGTGCCAGTGGAGCCAGTCCTTGAAATCTTGGAGATTGTATGTCTTGGTGAGCAAGACGACTTCTGTGAAATACTTCTTCTGTACCATACCAATCAGTTTATAACCTCACAAATATGGAGCTACAGCCATAATTTGCACATCAAACCGGTATTTCCTATCTTTTCGGTTATGGAAAAAGACCCACGTTTTATACCGCCTGAAAGGAAGACCCGCCGGGACAAGCTGAACCGGTACTGGCCGAACGTATCGTATCTGGGAGCTGGAGTCGTCGGTCTGGCCGAATGCACGGCGCAAGTCAACAAGGATTCGGCACGCAAGAAGCGTATAATCGACGCCTTGAAGAATCTACGGGTCAGGATAACCAAGGACAAGGTGTTCCTGAAGGTTCCGAACGTACAGTTCTACGATTTCTACTTCAATCACAGATATACCAGCGAACTGTACGATTCCAGCGAATGGGACGGAAACGAGGCCAATGTAGGCGTCAGGTGCATCTTCTACACCGGGAAATACTATTGGCGAGACGCGGACACGCAGTGCATCTTGGATACGCATAACCGTGACTATAGCTATTACAGCGGACTCGGACTGACCGTTCACCGCAGGGACGACGGCACGTACTACGCCACAGTGTTCCTTTTCAAGGTTCATTACACTTGGGAAGACAAGAGTTCATACGGCTACTACATAGGCCACGAGTTCGAGGCCGACCTCGTCGGTTCGACAAGCCGTGGTATGCGGCTGAAGCTGGCTCCTACAGGTACCGGCAAGCGATGAAGAATAGGGTCGAGACGGCCACTGCAATTATAATGAAAATCTGGTAGTTCCTGAACGTCTTCGGGGTCGGGGTTACGCAGTCGTCGGCTGTCTCGAAGATGAACGAGAACATCTCGAAGAAGCAGAATATAGACAGTTCGATTATGCCCAGAGTCAGCCACCAAGTGCCTTCTTCTCCTAGATGTTCAACAATAAATGAGTACATATCGGAAATATAGCAACTAGTTGCTAAAATATACCAACAAGTTGGCAAAATTTAGCAACAAGTTGCTAAATTGCTCGAACTTTGCTATAATTATCGGTACAGGCTCCATTGGTGGTTCTCTGGAAGCCGTCGAGCAAAGAGTCTGGCCAGATGTCAATAGCGGATGACATCTGTCCGGAATTAAGACTAGGCCGAAACATCTCGTTAAAGGTAGTCGGCCCGTCACCGTGAATGTTATGCACGGAGGTTAGCCAATTACCACATTATTGGCCGACATCCCGCTCTCCTAAACCAAGGATGTGTATGTCATAGGAGCATCCAGTGTCGACGCTGGATGCTCCTGTTGTTTTGATTGGCAAGAAACCGACATAGTTGCTATATTTATGCACAAGGAAAAGGGTAATATGCTAAAGCCAGAAGCACAGCAAGCACTGTTCGACAAGTACGCACCAGATCCGACCGGTGCCAAGTGGGACATCAAACGTTTCGCCGAGCGAATAGCTACCGAACCGTCACCAAGGGGAGACTGGTTGCGGAAGTATCTGCACGTCGTGTGCGACGACACCATCAAGACCAAGTTCAACGACCCGGATGTGACGGAAAGTATCGTGGCAAACACTAGTTGGCTGTTTTGCGGGGAGGCTCATCCCGAACTGCCTTCATTGCTCAAGGGAGTCGACTGGCACCACGTCACCGACGAGATGGTGGACAAGTTTCTCCAGCAGCTGTCGGATTCATTCTCATTACACGCCGCTTCCAATGCGATCAATCTGCTTGCGTCGTTCAAGTATAACGATACTAGTCCCGAACGCAAAGAAAAGGTGAAGGAATGCCTCGAAAAACTGCTGCCTGATTCAGTGGAAGCCTTCTTCGAAGGACCGGCTATCAACATTCCGATCGAGGAACGTCTAAAAGCAATTAAGTACCGTATGATCGAGTACATCACCAACCTATAGGAGAACCCAGATGAAACACGGCCCGTCGAATCCCGGAATCGGTGGTGGAATGCTGAAAGTCAAGGCAACTCAAGTGACCTTTCCTATCACGGCTGAAATTACTTGGGAGTGTCCGCACTGCAACGCACGTGGTACCCACGCATATCCGTTGCGCGATATGTTCGATAACCATTCCAAGATCGTAGCGAAGTGCTGGAATTGCGAAAAATCCGTTGTCGTGCGTCTAACCGGAATTTCTACGGAACTCAAGAAGGAAAAGCGCGGTTAAGTTATGAAACATTTAATTGCTATTTCGATCTTGGGCGTCCTGTTCGTAGGCTGTACGGAACCTACTATTGAGAACGGTTGTCATGGCGACGTTATGGAAGACAACAACAAGTGCCTCCGCGTCGTTAACGAACGCTTGAGGCACAACTCCGACAGCCTGAACTACGAGTTGAAGCTTCTGCAGCAGAAGTTCCACGACAGCTTGAACTACGAGCTGAAGCTTATGCAGCATAAGTTTCAATACGAATGCGCAGACCGCAAGTGAGTCCTATAGCTTGACGTTGGTTTCCAGCCAATGCGATATCGACTCTCGGCAGTTGTTGATGCAACGGTAGTGGCAGATTTCCTCGTAAGTGGTTTCCGGGACATCGGCCTTCTCGTAGGTTAATCCTAACCGTTCCACCACTATCAGCTTTATCGTGCTTGTCAACGGCTTGTGGTCGGATTCACCGTAGTCCATCGAGGCGGCCTCGACCATAGAAGGCAGTGCTAGGCACTTGTACCTCACCTTACCGGCCGACTTGCCGTATTGCCAGTCGAAATACTCGATGTCGACGTTGACCAGTCCGCCCAAGTCCATTCCGCTGACCGGGTGTCCCTCGTACTCGGAGACGCCGAGGATCACGCCGGGGTAGCGGTAGCCGTTGAACTCGACTTGTTGGTTGGCGAAAGAGGTCACGGCCATATTGTCCTGAATCCAAGTCCAGTCGGCCTTCTGGCTATGGAAAGTGGCCTTCCAGTGGTTCTTCTTCACGAGGTCCGGAAGGCTGTCTATCTTGGCCGCCCAGAACAGCTTCTTTTCGGGTTTTTCCTTTACGCCGACGTATTCGGCCTCGAAAGCCTTGTCGCCCATACACTTCCTCATATTCTGCTCGAACTCCTCTTCCTCCTTGGTTGTGGCACACCAAGTGTTGACGGAGGCGTAGAACGGTATGTCGCAGTTCTTCCAGTACAGGGTGTTGGCCTCGGAATGTGCGCTGAATATCTGGGAGTTGGCAAGGATGAGGTGGGAACGTGCGCGGTGCTTAATACCTACGAACTCCGACTGAGTGAGTTCCAGCATCTTCTTGTCTGTCAGCCACCCGAACTCGTCGATGAAGAGGTAGTCGGACGCGAACCCGGATATGCTTTTCTGGTCTGCCGGACGCGCTAGGATGGAGCTTCCGTTCTTGAAGGTGACGGTGTGTTCCGTCCAAGTCTTGATGCGGGGCTTGATGGCGTAGGGGAGCTTGAGGATGGCCTGTCGGATGTGCAGATCGAACTCGGCGTACGCCTGAGCCTTCTTGGGTGCGCAGTAGGTCAGTATCAGATTGGGCGTGAACATCGCCTTCCAGAGGAAATAGGAGAGCACGATGGTCGTGTAGCCGGACTGTCTGTACCAGTCCGACTTGATGAACCGCTGGTTCTGCAGAACGTCCAGCTCGGCTCGCTGTCTGGGGCTGGGCTTCAACAGGTGGGTGCCGTCCTTGGAAGTCGTTTGCACGAAGGAATTGATGAACAGGTAGGGGTCGTTTTGGCAGAGCTTGATCGTGTCCAGCTGCTCTTGGGTGAGTTCGACTTCTTCGTCGGCGGATTTCAGGTTTTCTATTCCTCTATATGGCATAGGTTCCTCGGTTGTTTCGTAATCGAAGTTTATATCTCCGTCGGATTTTTGAAAATCGCGGTCATTTTTCGGAAACCGAGGTTGATTTTCGGAATTCGTTGCTATATTTAAGACAAATCAACAAAAGAGGACTATATGAACGTAGAAGAACTGAAAAAGGCAATCGAGGACAAGGTTCCGAACGTAGCTATCGAGAGCATCACCAAGGTCGTCGTCGCGAAGAAAAAGAAGCGCGGCGGTTACAGCATCTATCCGTGCGTGACCGAAGCTAATCTGGTCAATATCCCGCTTCTCGGCGGAGACTGTATGGCCATCGTGTTCGAAGACTAGCCTATGCGTAAACAGAGTAAACTCGAATTCTACCGTACCGTGACCGCAGTCTCGGTTCCGATGTACAAGTACAGGATTCCGAAGTCTGTGCTGAAGTACAAGTCGAAGGAATATTACGGCCAATGGAACTGGTATTGGGATCGCGACCTTCCGAAGAAGTCAGTGGACGACCTCCTGTCCAAGATCGCCGCCACGCTGACACAGACTACCTACGGCGTAGTGTTCGTCACTCGTGAAGGAAACGAGACCAGTTTCAAGATTCCATACAAGGTCGTGTTCAAGGACAACCTTGTCAGGATTTACACGACAAGGTACCAGTTCATCAAGTCGCAGACCGGCAAGACTATCCTCACGACGCGCAAGGTGTATTTCTCGCCCACGCCGCATTTCGAGTGGGACTTCATTACCTTGCGCGACTTCAAGCAAGTCTTGTACTACTACGCATCGGACTGTGGATGCAAGAAGGCCAAGACGCTTAGAGACAAGTTGTCTGGTAATGGTTAACCGTTATGGCTATTTCGATAGAAGAATACGACAAGCTCTGCGAAGCCGAGAAGTATTTCCACGCGATTTACGACTCTTGGCGCAGATTCTTTTCGATCGAGAAGCGTATCGACGGGAAGTGGTATCTGTTCCACCGCTTGAACTCGGAAGAATACCACGCCTGTTGCGGCACCCAAAGCGAGGATTACGGCAGCTACTACAGCAAGGAGTCTGCCCAGAACGCCAAGGAACAGATGATGCGTCAGCACGCCGGACTTCCGCACGACGCGAAGCTCGGCGACCCTATGACGTTCATCTCCGTACTGCACGACAACGTGGACTACAAGGAACTCAACAAGAAAAAGACTTACTTTCCGAGTATATCGACGGTAGTTTCGACTCGAGGATGAAGACCGTTGACAAAAATCTAACAAAATCTACCAGTGGTAGACAATTGCTGATTTTCTATGGCTTGCTTGAACAAGCCATCGCAACGGCATTTTTCCAGACACTTCTTCACCTTCCACCTAGGAAGGAGTCCTTTCGGAATGAAGTACCTGTATTCGCTATCCCCTGCTAGAGCTAGCAAGTTCCCTCTTAACACGGTCGAGGTAAGGCGAAATTTAATGTTCTTCGAGCTGTGGGTGTCGGCATTCTCGGAATGTCCACATTCCACGCAGCAAAATTCTTCTTGTGTTTGTCTATTGCGGTCGTCGATACAACCGCAATGACCGCACATCTTCGATGTATACTCGGCTTGCACAAGCGAAACCAACAAGCCATACTTGGGTGCAATGTGGATGAACTCGTCCTTCAATGACGATAATCCAGTCCGAAGATGCAACCTACCTAGATTGAAACCTTTACTGTCTTCTGAATGGAGCTTGCTTCTTTGGAAGCCATCGAGGTTCTCCATGGCTATGTGCTTGATACCGAGGCCAGCAAGCTGCTTGCACAGTTTGGCAATGGTACGCTTATTGGACTCGTTCAGTTTCGTCGTGATAGCCTCTATACGGACCTTGTCCTTCTTAGAAATCTTGAACGCCTCGTGTTCTTCCTCTTTATTGAACCTAGCATTATATGCCTTCTGCTTGGCATCGACTTTAAGTAACTCGGTTTCAAGGTCGGCAATCAACTCTTCGTCGTGAGGAATGAACTCGCCGTTGCTCAATGCGAACATATTGTGCTTGGAGTTCACATCTATACCGATGGTGCTTTCCTCGGTAATTTCCTCTTTATGCTTGTAACGGTGACCATCCCTAGCCAATACGAAATGAATATCGTTACCCTGAATTACAACCGTGTATGAGGTATCGGTTCCGCTACAATATCTTGACAATGCACGGTGATAGGCTCGGTTGTACTTGAACGGGATGCACATCGTATTCTTGCTACTGCCACGATACCCGGCATCGAACCAGTCCCACGAAATCTCTATGTAGTAGTCGAACTTGCCAGTTTCATTCCTTCTAGCATCAACAATAGGACGCTTAATTCGGCTTCTACCACTGAATGTAAGCGACTCGAATGTAATCTTCCCTCGGTTTATGTATTCGGTAAATACGGCTTCTCGTCTGGATATGGCTAACCGTATGAGACGGTCGAACCCGAATTTGGCGATACATCGGAGGATGGTTCGGTAGAACTTCTGCTTGGATTCGTCGACGGTAGGAATCTTCGATTCCAACCAAAAAACGGTGTCATCCTTGCCGTATCTAGCAAGCCAAGTAAGAACCTTGGAAAGTTCCGTTTTCTTGGTATGACGCTCTATCGACTTTAAATCGCCTTTCTTGTGACCCTTCGTATTTATCTTGTAGAACGATGGTATAAGTTTCTCGACTTGCTCGAACTCAATCTTCTTACGGATTGCATCAAATCGGAGCTGGTATGCTTTCCAAACATCCTCAATAGCTTTTTTCAAGTAGTGACCAGACAGACGGGTCGTGAATGTAGGATTGAAGAAGTTGAATGCGTCGAACTTCGTCATATCCTGAAAGCCGAGCATATCCGAGCAGAATATTTCCGATATCTCGTTCCTTACTGCACGGATTTCCTCGGCACGATGGATAAGTTCCGATCGCTTTGTGTCGGACATCATAATAGGATAGAACGCAGCGGAGAACTGCGACTCAAACCTATTGCTTAATGTCCAACAATGCTTGCTCATACAATACAAAAATGGCTCGTAAGGAACTTATTGTGAGATTCAATTCCAAACGAGCCATCATAAATGGTTCTGTCTAGCCCAATGAAGAATCTCACTAATTCATTGAACTCTATACTTTAAGTTTATATAATGGCCATTATTTTTAACCGCTGTCCAACCTAGTTTATCGGCCTTTTCTTGAAATTTCGGTCTTTCTTATTTCGCCAGTTTTTATTTAACCAGATAAGGTCTCAGTTCGCTGCGGAACGTCTCTTGGGCGTGCTCGATTTCTCGCTCGATTCGACCTTCAAGGAACTCATTCAGGTCCGGCTTCTTCTTTTGCGCCGCCTCTTCGCATATCATCGCCATTTCAAGGTGTTCGCGGTTGTTGCTATCCGGATGTTTCGAATCTTTTGTGTATTTGAGGTATTCAGCGTTGTAGCTTTCTACGCACGTCCTTGTCCATCGGATAAAGCCTTCGTCCTTTTCGCTGTGGAAGCGGAATTCGTCGTCGTGGAACTTGATAATGACCGTTTCGTCTTCCACGCGGATATTGCCGACCCATTTCTGGATGTCGAAGCTGGAAACCCCGTTGAAAATCTTGATCTGGTTGTGACGGCTGTCTCCCCACACTCCCACGTACTGGCAAGTCCTTACGTCGTATTCCGGAACGCGGTTGATTCCGGCATAGCCGTTTGGACGGAAATACTCGAACGCCAGTTCCTTGTAGGTCGGGTACTTACCCTTGCTGAACCAACCTCCTCCGTAGCCGAGCGGGTTATGATAACCTTGCTTCTTGAGGTAGTCGTACGGGTCGACGTTGAAAGGGTCGATGTCAAGTTTTTGCCACTTGCGGTCGATGAACGCCACGCGTCTCGGCTTGAGGTCATTGAGCCTCAGTTTGCTGGTGCAAGTCCAATAAGGATCGTAATCGTACTTGTCGAACTCGATATTCTTTCCGGTCAGGTCCACTTCCAGAGCTTCGTCGCTAATGCGGTGGCAGTGGCCTCTTGGAACTTGGTTGAGACCGGCCATCGTGAAAAAACGGAAGCCTTCGAGCGTTTCGTCCGGGGTGAGTCCGCCCGTGAGTATGTACATCTTGTTCTGAATCTTTTTGGTCATAACCAAAATATAGCATTCTTGGCCAAAGATTGCTATATTTACTTATGGTGTAATTACCTTTAATTTGAAAGGTTTTTACACCAGCATTCGGCGATACGTCCTCTGCACATAGGTGTAACAACCCTTAATTTGAAAGGTTATTACACCCCGATGCAACATACGCATTCGGTCGTTACAGGTGTAACTGCCTTTAATTTGAAAGGTTATTACACCATAAACTACTGGTGTATCAAACTGAGAGGCGGTGTAACAACCCTTAATTTGAAAGGTTTTTTACACCTACTTATCAACCCGGACTGAGCTAACAAGGGGTGTAATTACCCTTAATTCGAAAGGTAATTACACCGCACTCTTGTGCGGAACGAAGAATCTATACGGTGTAATTACCCTTAATTTGAAAGGTTTTTACACCAGACCTATGATTTACAAGTCAACCAATATCGGTGTAATTACCCTTAATTTGAAAGGTTTTTACACCAGGGTAATGAGGTTACTGACCCTAGGTGTAGCTACCCTTAAATTGAAAGGTGATTACACCACAGACAAATCGAGACACTAACGCCTTACAGGTGTAACTGCCTTTAATTTGAAAGGTTTTTACACCCAATATTGCATAAGTAGCATAGAGACTTTGGGTGTAATTACCTTTAATTTGAAAGGTTTTTTACATCGCGCACCCTTGTGCATTTGTTCGCGCCAACGGTGTAACCGCCCTTAAATTGAAAGGTGATTACACCAATGTCCCAAATATAGCAGGAAGTAATTTGGGTGTAATTACCCTTAATTTGAAAGGTTATTACACCAAAAATACCAGCAGTCCATCGCAACAACTGGTGTAACTACCCTTAATTTGAAAGGTAATTACACCCAGAACTACAGACGGAAAATGTGTACCGGCGGTGTAACTCCCTTTAATTTGAAAGGTAATTACACCCACTGACCACAGGCAACCACATACGGATCTGGTGTACCCGCCCTTAAATTGAAAGGTGATTACACCACCTTGTGATACGGATTTTCAGTCTCGATAGGTGTAACTACCCTTAATTTGAAAGGTTTTTACACCCAATATTGCATAAGTAGCATAGAGACTTTGGGTGTAATTACCTTTAATTTGAAAGGTTATTACACCTTGAATCGCATCTGGAATCAACGTTAGGATGGTGTAACAACCCTTAATTTGAAAGGTTATTACACCACAGACAAATCGAGACACTAACGCCTTACAGGTGTAACTCCCTTTAATTTGAAAGGTAATTACACCCACTGACCACAGGTAACCACATACGGATCTGGTGTAACCGCCCTTAATTTGAAAGGTAATCACACCGAATGACCGGAGTTCCATCAAGATGGGCAAGGTGTAACTACCCTTAATTTGAAAGGTTTTTACGCCTTATATCCAGCCAAATTTTCATCATAATTGCTATATTTATGCTATGCCAACTCAATACTTAACAGAAATGCGTCACAATCTCGACCTCACCGGGTTCGCCAACCATCAGCGTGTTCAGGAAGTCCGGTGGAATGAAATGGTCAGGGAAGCGAGACTTCAGTTGTACGAACTGGACAAGCTGAAAGAAACTTTCATACTAGACGGAAACTATAAGAAATTCGTCGAGGAGCGAGAACGGTACTGGCTTCATCAGCTGGTACGGGTTGGCCAAGAGCGAGAAGACTGGCACAAGCAGATCGAATTTCTGGACGAGTACGAAAAGGAACAAGTCGCACACTACTACCGCCGCCACATCGTCCTCGAATGGGTTCTCAAGTTCTTTTCCGTACTGCTGCAGTGCGGCTGTTTCGTGCTTGCCTTGATGATGGTCGTATTTTTGTTTAAATAAGTATTGACAAGCTGACTTAAATTAGTTATATTAGGTTTCAAATGAAAGGCGTGACCAACATATCGATGACAATCTTCGAGTTCGTTCCGGAACATATCAGCGTTATCGGCCTAGACAGACCGGTTCTCGTCCGTGTGAAAATCGGAACGCCGTGGACCAAGGGCGACCCGTCCTACTGGGCTACTGGGTCTCTGGCGAATATCGGCACGGAAGAGCATCGGGACATCGAATGGCAGCTTACCTGTGCCGACGGTACCCTTCCGATTGATCGCGTCGCAGAATGGGCTTTCTTGCCCAAGTAGAGGACAACCTATGGAAACAATGTATTTGCCCAAGCCGGAACCGCAGAACCCTGATGAAATCGTAAAGCCGAGCATTCTGTTCGAGATTATCAAGGAAATCGGCACCTACTACAAGGAAATCAAGCCGGACGACCAGTACCAGAAGGAACACCATCCTCGCGGTCTCGAATTCCTCTGCAAGACAGACCGTACTTGCTTTATGGCCGGTGTAAACGAGTTCCGCTGCTACCGCTACGGAAACCGTGGGAAGGTGGCCGGACATCTCGCGTGTACAGAATGCCCGACTTGCAAGCATATCCTCGTGGCAAGATTGGATTAAGGAGAACTGATGACCCACCTCAGACTTTACTACCCCGGTTTTGTAGAACCGGGTCACGAACCAGAAACCGTCGCATTCAATTCCCTCGACAGCCTCAAGGCCGACCCGGCAATCAAGGCTCGTATGTACGGTTCCGGAACCAAACTGATTCCGACCTACTCCTACAAGGACTTGGAACCGGAAGAAAGCCGCGTGTGCGGAAACGTCCGCTATTACAAGCACGTCTTCCACCGCACCGGAAACCGCGAACACTGGGGAGCCGCAGTCGTCTTCGGCGACACCCCTGCGGAAGTCACTAACGGGTTGAAACTGCTCGGAACGGTCGCCGTTCCGACAAACGAATGGTAGGAGGTTATATGGAACCAGTAAATCCAATTTCGCTTGAAAATCTCTGCGAGGCGTGCAAGTTACTGTGTCCGGAAAAGACCGGCTACTATGCCACCCATTTCGAGGAGCTGAACAATTCAATCAACTGGTACGGATTTGCAGCCATCGAACAGATGAAGAGGAAGGAACTGATTTCCGATATGATTGTCCATCTTGTCGACGCTTCGGAAATGGAGACCGACGAGGTATGCAAGCTGGTTCGGAAACACCGCGAACTTGCGACCATCCAGCGGCGCGGCTACTGGATTGTCTACCGTCTGTTCTTCGGCGGCTACACTCCGTACATCGAGTTCAAGCGTTGCTTCCAAGGCGTTATCAACGAAAACCAAGACGTGCCGCCGGGATATAACTCCGAACTTGTATGGATCGACTCGTTCCGCGACGAAATCGACGTGTCGCACCGTGAAGCATATTCCATCGTCGGAATCGGCTCAGGCAAGGAAACGCAGCTCGGCATCGATATGAACCGTATGGCTGGGTCGTTCTTCGAGAAGATTGTCTGGCCTCTGATCCGCGAAAAGAACCAGTACCCGCCGACCGCATTGGAAACGATGGAATCCGAGACCGACGATTACGACGAGGATTACTTATGAGCAATATGATACTTGATTTCGAGACCTTCAAGGCTAGGGTCGAGACGATGATTGCCGATATTACGGCGATGGAGCTGGACGACCCGCTGAAAGGAGCCGGAACGGTTGCAAGCACTCTCGAACAGCTGTCTAAAGTAGCCAAGAAGAAATACAAAGATGTCCTAGTAGGGAAAGACCTTGCGCTTATGGCTAAGAAGACAGAACGGCAAACGGCATTGAACAAAGTTATTCCGGACATAGTCAAGTGCATCAAGGAATCCGACAACCTCGACGACGCCACCGCGACGCTGGTCGCCGACCGGTTTTATGATGAATATGTTTTGGATAACTTAGGCCGCATCCGAGGGAAGTACATCAAGTACGCTCCGTCGGTGCTTAGCCAAGTGAAGATATCTTTCGGTGTTTTTCTTTCGACGAAGAAGGCGATGGATTCGATAAAGAAGTATATCTTTAGAGAAGAAGTTGTTTGCCGTGACTACCCTTCATTGATTAGACAAGTCCTAGCGTCCTTGTTCCATACGGTGTTGGCTCCTTATAAGGGGGTGTTGATATGAAGGATTCTCGTATGTTCGATTCGCTCCCTGTCGTAATAATGATGGGGATTGCGTTCATACTGTTCTCGATTTGGTTCGGACGGGTGTCCAACTTGTTGGTCGACATCGAAAACACGCTCCAGACTATCGAGCATCAACAGGCTACGCTAATCAAGCTTCAAACCAGTCAGCCGTAAATTGTTTTAATGGAGTTAATTATGGCCGAATACAAGAAACCTACAGAATTTATGGACCTTACCAAGGAAGAGCTTGCGTACAAGCTCGCCTTGATGCAGAGCTTCGTGTCCGAAATCGACTCGGAAAGCTATCTGCCTCGTTTCGAGCGCAAGTACGCCGACTGGTGGGAGGAGAACAAGCCGAAGCCGGAGGAACCAAAGAAGCCGGTTTCCTTGAAGCCGGAAGAGTTCACCGAAGAGAAGATGCACGAAATCTATTGCGATTGTGCATACCTATGGGAAAAGGATAACCACGACCGCGATCAAAGAAGCTATGACCTCGAACTGTTGTTCGACAATATCGACGGCGGCTGTATCGATTACCGTAAGAACGCCGACTACTGTCCTTGCAACAAGACCGTCGAGGAATATGTCGCCGAATATTATGAAGGCAAGATGACGGTCGACGAGTTCTTGGACAAGTGGCTCGCCATCATCCGTTCGAAGACGGTCGGTAAGTTCGATGGCTATAAGCTTATCGACTTGTGTCTGGATATGCAAGATTCGAGAGAGGTTTATCAATACCTAGGCTGTCGCAATGCGGCTAAGTATACCGACGAGGATATCCGGGAGTTCTTCCGCCGTTGCTGGTATAAATAATCAAGGCTATGTCTACCCAAAGTGTTGCTGAAAATGAGTGAAATCTTCAAAAACGTGAAAGTTTATTCATTTTTTCTAACGGCAAACCACAATCAAACCAGTGTGGTATAAGGATTTAACGGAAGCCGGGTTTAACTGGGCTTCCAAAACGAGGACTTTAAACCATAAGGAGGAAACATGAGACCGAAAAACTGGGTTGAACTGGGGCAAGGCGAGGAAGTTGAATTCGATGTCCACTGCAAGATGAGAAAGTGCTGGGCACACGAGTTCCTGTCACTCTTGGCCGAAATGGAACGACTTGGCAAAATGGGGTGCAGCCGAATCCGTGGCATGTACTGTGATGGCGACGGCGATTTCAGACCGAAGTTCACCCATAACTTTGCTGAATTTACAGAAACAGAACCCAGGGTGGACAAGGACGATGAAGATGTCTTGTTCTGGGATGCAGGGTAATTATGGAGGTTTAACGGGGCTTCCAAAACGAGGACTTTAAACCTATGATAAATGCAAGTATAAATACTACCGTAGCGGATTTGGTTGCACGTACAACTAATGACAGCACATATATAGATTTCGAAAACCGCCGCTACATTGTCGGATATGTCCCTGATGTAAAGAGCAGGGCATTTCTTGACTTGTCTGGGTTTGAACTGGTCGATGATACCATCGCATATCCGTTAATGAAACTTAACAGCGCGGGATGTATCACATCAGGTTCATGTGCTGGCCATTTCCCTGACCGCAATCCGTACATTTCATTCCAGAAACTGACCACCAACGTCCAAAAACTTCTTGAAAATATACCGCATTCCACCTTGTATGCAGATTCTAATGGTATTGGATGGAGGTTCGAGGCAAATGTGGTCAATTCACTTGAGTGGATTGAAGTATTGTATCTGCTGAACAAGGCTACCGAGCCATTGGAAAACGAGTTTACTCGGTGGATGTTCCATAACGTGAAGTCTGATGGCAAAGTGTATACTCGCGTAGGCATATGGCCGACCACGGCATCGACCGATACTCTCAAGTGAAAGTGATAAATTATGGATGCTAAACCGTATGCAGGATATATGGAACGTCCATTTGTGATTTAACGGGGCTTCCAAAACGAGGACTTAAAACCCAGCAACACTTTGGGTGGACACAGCCATAATCAAAAGTGGCATAAAGAACACCTCTTTGCTATATTTGCAGAGAGGTTTTTATGTATAGTAACTGTTTAAGCGGCGTATGCTATTGCGGCGAGGATGAATACGACCACGAGGCTTGGCGAATCAAGCATCGTATCGAGATGTTCCGCAGCATACCCGGCATCTACCTTGAACTCAAGCTGGACAAGGACGGAAAATTCGACAAGCGCGACCTTGACCGCGCATTTGGCCGCCCAATCGACGAAATACGCAAGGAGGAGGCCATCCGCAAGGAAAACGAGAGGCTTGTCGACGAGTGGGTCGGACCGACCGCAAAAGACATTATTCTCGACTGTCTCAACTTGTTGGCAGAAGTTCGCAGAACCAGCCGGAAAAAAGTAAGTTCGCACCGTCGTGACAAAGTGGAAGAAAAGCTGTCCAAGATATACAAGGATGCGGTCGACCGAATGG
>JAEEGL012605448.1_pt1 | contig 26994 bp, 21 predicted proteins | sample 9134231 | NCBI WGS metagenome assembly JAEEGL01 (sample SAMN16246548, study PRJNA631951) | gut metagenome | biome: gut microbiome; feature: rumen; material: fiber-attached | host: Bos | place: Iran: Karaj | collected 2018-10 | reverse complement strand
TGCGGATAGGTAGGATAGGTAAGATGAATTTTTATTCAGCTATCATGTATATATACGCGCGCGCGAAGTGATTTTCTGGTAGAGCGGCACTTTAGAGTTGTAGAGTGGCGCTTTACGATTGTAGAGTGGCCCTTTACGATCGTAGAGTGGCGCTTTAGAAACGTAGAGTGGCGCTTTACGATCGTAGAGTGGCGCTTTAGAAACGTAGAGTGGCGCTTTAGAAACCTAAAGCGCCACTCTATAGGGGAGTTTTTCGAGGTGCGAGGTGCGAGGTACGTGATGGAGAAAGTGGTTAAGGGCGTAAAACGCGTGCGCGTGACGCGCGACGGTCCACCCCGATCAGAACTTCGCCATCTTAATAGCAACGACGGCACACTCGTCGCCCTTGTTGCCCAGGCGGCCACCGGCGCGGTCGCGTGCCTGCTGCAGGTCGTTGGTGGTGAGCAGACCGTAGACGACGGGGATGTTGTTGGTGGCGTTGAGACGGGCGATGCCCTGGGTGACGCCCTGACAGATATAGTCAAAATGGGGCGTCTCGCCACGGATGACGCAGCCGAGGATGATGACGGCGTCGTAGCCGTCGTTGAGTGTCATCTGACGTGCACCGTAGATGAGCTCGAACGAGCCGGGCACGGTCTTGACATGGATGTTCTCAGGCAGCGCCCCGTGCTTCTCGAGCGTGCTGACGCACCCCTGAAGCAGGGCTCCGGTGATTTCGGGGTTCCACTCGGCAACGACAATGCCGAAAATCATGTTCGACGCATCAGGGACAGCGTCGAAATCGTAGTCGCTGAGGTTATGCAGTGCAGTGGCCATTACTCGGAAACACGCTCGATGTACTGGTCGATGGTCTGGTACTGCATGGAGTTGAAGTACTTCTCCTTGATGGTCTGGTAGAGTTTCAGGGCGTCGGCCTTCTTACCTTGGCTCTCCAGGATTTCGCCGGCCTGAATGAGGAACGTGGGTGACAGGGAGTTGTTGTCAGCCACATCGGCAGCCTTCTTCAGGGTGCTGACGGCCTTGTCGAACTGCTCCAGGTGGGCATAGACATTGCCGAGGGCGCCGAGGGCGGCGGGGCTGATCATCTGGTCGTCCTTGGTCGAGAACTTCTCAATGTACTGGGCAGCTTCCTTCCACTGACCGAGCTGGGCGTTGCACAGACCGGCATAGAGGTTGGCCAGGTTGGCAGCGTCGCCGCTGTAGTCGCTGGCTATCTTGGCAAAGCCGGCAAAGCCGAGGCTGTCGCCGTTGAGGGCCATGGCATACTGCTCTGCGGCAAAGTACTCCTGTCCCTTAGCCAGGGCGGTGTTAGCCTTTTCGGCCTGAGGTGCAGCCACGTAGTTGTTGTAGAGGATGAAGCCTGCCACAATGACGACGAGGGCCACGACGGCACCGATAATTGCATTCTTGTACTTGAGGAAGAAAGCCTCGCTCTTGTTAAGCGTCTCCTCAGCAACAGGCTGCTGAGCACGCTGATTCTGATTGTTTGTTGCCATTATTTTTTGTCTTTTTAATTTTTTTCGCTAAAATTGCGGCGCAAAATTACTCATTTTTTTGTAGAAAATGAAATTTATCGCCAACTTTTTTGTTTTTTTTCGTACCTTTGCGACAAAAGTCGCGAACTTACTGCAACTCGGAAATGAAAAGAAAAGCGAGTTTTCCTTTTGCATTTCTCTCGTTTTTTCGTAACTTTGCGCTCATTCGAGCGCGAAGATACTCCGTCTTGGCAAAAAAAGAAACGAGTTTCTTTGTTTTGCGCTCGACTTTTCGTAACTTTGGCTTCGCCGAACTTACCCTGCACTCTGAAAAGCTCAAATAAATTTGGCTTTTCTCTCGTTTTTTCGTAACTTTGGCTTCGCCGAACTTACAATGCACTCGGAAATGAAAAGAAAAGCAAACTTTCCTTTTGCATTTCTCTCGTTTTTTCGTAACTTTGCCCCGTGATTCTCGAAAAACTGTCACTCATCAACTATAAGAACATCGCGGCGGCCGACCTGGAGCTGTCGCCGAAGATGAATTGTCTCGTCGGCCACAACGGTGTCGGCAAGACCAACGTCCTCGACGCCGTCTACTTTCTGTCGTTCTGCCGCTCAGCCACCAACCCCGTCGACTCGCAGGTGATACGCCACGAGCAGGAGTTCACGGTGATGGAGGGGGTCTATGGACGAGGAACGAGGAACGAGGACAGGAGGAACGAGGAAGGAGGAACGAGGAACGAGGACAGGAGGAGCGAGGACAGGATGACCGTGTCGTGCGGCATTAAGCGAGGACAGAAGAAACACTTCAAGAAGGACAAGAAGGAGTACAAGCGACTGTCGGAGCACATCGGACTGATACCGCTGGTGATGGTGTCGCCGGGCGACACACTGCTGGTGGAGGGCGGCAGCGAAGAGCGCCGCCGACTGATGGACGTGGTGATAGCCCAGCTGAACCGGCCCTACATGGAGGTGCTGAACCGCTACAACAAGGCCCTGCTGCAACGCAACACCCTGCTGAAGCAGGAAGAGGAGCCCGACGCGGACGTCATGGACATTCTGGAGGAGCAGATGGCCGAGGCAGGCGAACAACTGTTCGGCTGGCGCACGGCCTTCGTCGAGGCGCTGACACCGGTGTTCCAGTCGTACTACGAGCGCATCTCGAGCGGCCGCGAGCAGGTGTCGCTGACCTACAGCAGCCACTGCCAGCGCGGCCCGCTGCTGGACGTCATCAGGCGCGACCGCTTCAAGGACCGCGCCATCGGCTACTCACTGCACGGCATACACCGCGACGACCTGGAGATGATGCTCGACGGACACCCCATGAAGCGGGAGGGCTCGCAGGGACAGCTGAAGACCTATGTCATCGCCCTGAAGCTGGCACTCTTTGAGCTGCTGAAGCGCTCGGGCACCACCCCACTGCTGCTGCTCGACGACATCTTCGACAAGCTGGATGCCGAACGGGTGGAACAGATTGTGAGACTGGTGGGCGGCGACGAGTTCGGACAGATATTCATCACCGACACCAATCGCGACCACCTGGACCGGATGCTGGCAGCATCGGCCCACGACTACAAAATATTTGAGGTAGAAAACGGAGAGATATGTTTAAGCGCGACGTCCAACCACTGAGAGACCTGATACTACGCAACCTGCGGATGCAGGGACTGGAAACGCCCCTGCTGCAGAAACGCCTGATAGAGGCATGGCCCGTCGTGGCGGGGCCGGCCATTGCGCGCCATACCCGCGAGACCTACATTCAGAACCAGACGCTGGTGGTGGCCCTCACCATGCCTGCCCTGCGCACGGAGCTGTCAATGCGCCGCACGGAGCTGGTCAGACGACTGAACCAGGAAGTTGGCGAACAGGTGATAGCCGACATCCGTTTCTGCTGAGACGGCCGTCACTTGCCGGCCTTCGGAAACGACTTGCCCTCCCTGAAGACTCGGAGCGTCTCGATGATGGCGGGGTCGTCGGCATTGAGATACTCCGTCCACTCGGCCTCACCCATGATGTTGTAGATGATGCGACTGTTGACATAGCGCTCCAGCAGCTTGTGCGAACGCTTGATCATGAGGTTGCGACGCTTTAGACCATTCTTCTCGGCATAGTCGGCAAAGAGCTCGACAGAGTTGATTTTACGAAGATAAACCTCCAGTTCATCCATTGTCTTGAACGTGCTGAGTTTCTGACGATTATCATCAGTATAAGTATACGCAAACTGCAGGATTAGTCCCGACATGGAGGCCTCCTTGTAGTAAGATGTCATGTCGACGGTATCCTCGGGCACGAAGATGTCGGGCGTGATGCCGCCACCGCCATAGACGACGCGTCCGTTGCGGGTGTGATACTCCGGACCGGTGTGGTGGATGCTGTCCTGCGAGAAGAACTCGCCGTGCTCATAGCGCGCCATGATGTCGGCCTCGTAGTCCTTGCTGTCACCCTGCGTATAGGGTTTCTGGATGCAGCGGCCAGAGGGGCTGTAGTAGCGGGCGATGGTCAGACGCACCATGGAACCGTCATGCAGGGTGACGGGCTGCTGTACCAAGCCCTTGCCGAAGGAGCGGCGTCCGATAATGGTGCCGCGGTCGTTGTCCTGAATGGCGCCGGCGAAGATCTCGCTGGCCGAGGCAGAGCCCTCGTCGATGAGCACCACCAACGGCAGCTGCTGATAGGAGCCGCGGCCGTCGCTGCGATAGTCCTGACGGGCCGACTTACGTCCCTGGGTGTAGACAATGAGCCGTCCCTTGGGCAGAAACTCATTGGCTATCTGGACGGCCGACATGAGGTAGCCGCCGGTATTGCCGCGCAGGTCGATGACCAGGTTGCTGAACCCTTCCTGTGCCAACTGGGCCAGGGCGATGAGCAGTTCGGGATAGGTCTTCTCGCCCCAGTTCTTAATCTTGATGTAGCCGGTGTCGTCGTTGAGCATATAGGTGGCGGTGACACTCTTCATAGGAATCTCGCCACGGGTGATGGTGAAACGCTTCACCTTCTTCTCCTTGTAGCGCAGCACGCCCACCTGGACCTTCGTGTCCTTCTCGCCCTTCAGCGCACGCATGGCCACCTCGTTGGTCACCTCCTTGCCGACAAAGGGCTTGCCGTCGACCTCGACAATCTTGTCGCCAGCCAGCAGGCCGGCACGCTCGGCAGGGCCGTTGCCGATGACGTTCTGCACATGGATGGTGTCCTGACGGATGGTGAACTCGATGCCGACGCCGAAGAACGAGCCCTTCAGGTCGTCGTTGGCCTGGCGCACGTCCTTCTCGCTGATATAGACGGAATGAGGGTCGAGCTCCGACAGGATCTGGGGCATGGCCGTCTCGACGAGGTCGTTCATGTTGACGGTGTCGACATACTGGTCGTCGATGATATGGAGCAGGTCTGTCAGCTTGTTACTGCCCGAGTTGATGATGCTCAGGCGGTTTCCGTTGAAACGGTTGGCGAAGAAAGTGCCGATGAAGATACCTACCACGACACTTAGCGCCAGCCACAAGGGCATAAAACGGTTTTTCCTATTCATAGCGTGTACTCAATCGCCTAAATACAATAGTTCTATTCCTGCGCGCTCCAACAGCTCGATGCCGTCCGTCAGACGGTACTTCTCGCCGTAGACGACGCGCTTGATGCCGGCCTGGATAATGAGCTTGGCACACTCAATACAGGGCGAGGCAGTGATATAGATGGTGGCACCGTCGCTGTTGTTCGACGAACGGGCCAGCTTCGTAATGGCATTGGCCTCAGCGTGGAGCACGTAGGGTTTCGACAGTCCCGACTCGTCCTCGCAGACGTTCTCGAAGCCCGTCGGCGTGCCGTTATAGCCGTCGCTGATGATCATCTTGTCCTTGACGACCAGAGCGCCGACCTGCCGACGCTGGCAGTAGCTGTTCTCGGCCCAGATGCGGGCCATGCGCAGGTAGCGCTCATCCAGCTTTGCTTGTTTTTCTCTTGATTCCATTGCGTTTCAGTAATGCGTCTATTGTGGGCTCACCGCCACGGAAGCGCTTATACAGCGTCATCGGGTTCTCGGTGCCACCCTTACTCAGGATATGATCGCGGAACGACTGGGCCGTGGCCTGGTCGAAGATGCCATGGCGCTTGAAGACGGCGAAGGCGTCGGCATCGAGCACCTCGGCCCACTTGTAACTGTAGTAACCGGCCGCATAGCCGCCCGACATGATGTGCGAGAACTGCACGGTCATGCAGGTGTCGGTGCGCTGCGGACCAAGGATGGCCTTCTTCCACGCCTGCTTCTCGAAGCCGACGATGTCGGCAGTAAACTCCTTCCGCTGCGTGTAATAAGCCATGTCGAGCAGGCCGAACGACACCTGACGGAGGCAGGCCGTGGCGGCCATGAAGTTGCGGCTGCGCACGATGCGGTCGATTAGCTCGTCGGGCAACGGCTCACCGGTCTGGTAGTGGAAGGCGAAGGTGCGTAGGAAGTCCTTCTCGACGGCGTAGTTCTCCATGAACTGCGACGGCAGCTCGACGAAGTCCCACCACACGTTCGTGCCCGACAGGCTCTCGAAGCGGGTGTTGGCAAACATACCGTGCAGCGAATGGCCGAACTCGTGGAGGAAGGTCTCCACCTCGCCGAGCGTCAGCAGCGCCGGCTTCTCGGGCGTCGGTTTCGTCAGGTTCATCACCACACTGACGTGGGGGCGAACGTTCTCGCCATCCTTGTCAATGAACTGTCCCTGATACTCAGTCATCCATGCCCCACCCTGCTTTCCCTGACGGGGATGGAAGTCGGCATAAAAGACGGCAAGGAAGGAGCCGTCGCGGTCGAAGACCTCGTAGGCCTTGACGTCGGGATGATAAGTGGTGATATCGCCGTTTTCCTTGAACGTTATGCCGTAAAGCTTTGACGCCAAGCCGAATACACCATCAATCACTTTATCAAGTTGGAAGTACGGACGCAGCATCTCGGCATCGATATTGTACTTCCGCATCTGAAGCTTGTGGGAATAGAACGCGGTGTCCCAGGCTTCCATTTTCAGTCCCTTCTGCTCGTGCTTCGAGAACTCACGCTCCAGCTCCGCCCTCTCCTTGACGGCGGTCGGCTTGTAGGCCTCTATCAGGTCGTTGAGCAGCTGGTAGACATGACGCACGTTGCCTGCCATGCGGTGGCGTAGCACGTAGTCGGCATAGGTCTTATAGCCCAACAGCTGGGCAATCTCGCGGCGCAGGTTGACAAGGCGCTGGCAGATGGCGGCGTTGTTCTCCGTATTGTCGTGCAGGCAGACGGTATTGCGGGCCATATACATCTGACGGCGCAGTTCGCGCTGCGTGCTGTAGGTCATAAAGGGCTGATAGGAGGGATAGTCGAGCGTGAACACCCAGCCGTCGAGCTGACGTTCGCGGGCGGCCTCGCGGGCGGCCTCACGGGCGGTGTCGGGCAGACCGTCGAGCTGCGCCTCGTCGGTGATGTGCAGCGTATAGGCCTTCTGCTCTTTCAGCAGGTTCTGCGAGAACTGCAGACCGAGCACCGAGGCCTCCTCGGTCAGCTGGCGCAGCCGCTCCTTACCCGCGGCATCGAGCAGGGCACCGCTACGCACGAAACCGTCGTAGCAGTTGTCGAGCAGCATCTTCTCCTCGGGCGTCAGGCGGCGATGGTGGCGATGGACATACCTGATGCGCTCGAAGAGACGCTCGTTCAGGCGCACATCGTTGGCGTGCTTCGTCAGGATGGGGCTCATCTTCTGGGCCAGGGCATCCATCTCGTCGTTGGTCTCGGCCGACAAGAGGTTGAAGAAGACGGTCGACGTGCGCGACAGCAGGTCATAGTAGCCGTCCTTGTCGTCGTCGACATTGATGATGGTATTGTCGAACGTCGGTTTGGCGGGATTATTGATAATCTCGGCTATCTGTTCGTCGTCACGGCGGATGCCTTCCATGAAGGCTTCCTCGAAGTCTTCCAGACGGATACGGTCGAAGGGCACCGTGTCGTGCGGCGTATGGTAGGGTTCAAAAAACGGATTTCTCCTCTTGTTCTCCTGATTCATAACATACTTTTTCTCTATCAACCTGCAAAAGTACGAATTTCCGATGATACGCCGCGACCTTTTTCACTTAAAAAAACAAAAAAACGCCTGCAATCACGTGAGCAGACGCTCCATGCGCGGCACCTCAATGCGTCCGCGGTGCAAAATGACGAGTCCGTCGCGCTGCAAACGGTTCAGGGCGCGGCTCACGTCGAGACGGCTATCGCCGACCTCCTCGGCCAGACGCGCCATCAGGATGTAGAGGGTTTTGGGACCTGCTGGATGGACACAGCGCTCGGACAGGAAACGGATGATACGTTCATCGAGCGTGTCGGGACGGTGGCGGAAGGGACGATGGAGCAGCTTCTGCGTCTGCGTGGCCAAGAGGTTCAGCAGGTTGATGCGGAAAATCAGGAACTCGTCCGTCAGACGTACAACTTCCTGACGGTCAATGCGTAGCAAGGCCACGGGCGTGACCGAGCGAAACGTATGGAAGTAACGCTGCTGATAGCCGAAAATAGCCTCCGGCTGCAGGATGACGGGAGCATTCAGCTGCTCGACAAGTGTATAGGTGCCGTCGTCGGAACGTGTCTCCACACTGACCGTACCCGAGAGCAGCAGACAGAGGTGCGTACAAGGGGCGCCGTCACGAAGGAGCACGGTGTTGGCACCCTCCTTACGGAAGTCCAGCTTCGTATGACCGGCAATCCTGCCAAGGTCATCACGGCTCAGACCCAGGAAGAGCGGGAACTGTAGCAGCTGATCGTAGAGTTGCAGACTGCTCGTGGCCATGTCACTGTGCTATTTTGTCATGCACCGACGGTGAATACCACACCGCATTATTGCCGTCGGCATCAGAATAGATGAAGTAGGCCATGAGTTCGGGATGCTTCTCGAGCACCTTCTTGGCCCGTTCGAGTCCCATCACCATGAACGACGTGGCGTAGGCATCGGCCACGGCACAGTCCTTAGCCAGGACGGTGGCCGACAGTAGGGTGTGCTGCACGGGATAGCCTGTCTTGGGGTCAATCGTATGGGCATACTTACGGCCGCCCTTATAGTAGAAATTACGGTAGTTGCCGCTCGTGGCCATGGCAATGTCGGTGACGTTAAGCACCGTCTGCACCTCGCCGCCCACGGAGAGGGAGTCGTCGACGGGCTTGGTGACGCCAATCTTCCAGGGCAGCCGCTTCTCGCTGATGCCCTCGGCAACGATCTCGCCACCTATCTCCACCATGAAGTTCTTGACGTGATGACGGCGCAACAGACGGGCAATGACATCAGAGCCATAGCCCTTGGCAATAGCTGCGAAATCCATCTGGTCACGGATCTTCAGCAGACTGTCAATCTGTGCCGGCGTGGGCATCTGCTCGTTCTTGTTACCGAAGCCCCAGGCGTTGACCAGCGGTGCCACGGTGATGTCGAAGCTGCCGTCGGTCTCGCGGCTGACGGTCTGCGCCAACTCATAGACTTCGTTGAACATGGCACTGCGCTCCACCTGTTCGCCACGGTTCAGGCGGGAAACAGTGGAGCTGTCGTTGAACATGGAGAACTCCATGTCGACCTTCTTCAGCTCGGCCTCGATGTCAGCCTGCAGGTCTTCAGTCGACTGGTAGGTGACATTATAGATGGTGCCGAAGACAAATCCCCGGTCATGGTGATAAGGCTCTGACTGCTGCTGACGGATAATCAGCACCGTTCCCACAATCAGAAAAATCAACAGGGGTACTTGCCAGAACAAGCGTTTCTTCTGTTTCTCGTCCATGATGCTTCCTCCTTTCTCAAATATCGACAATCACATTGAACGTGCCGCCGAGACGGGTGTCGCCCCAGATGCCGTAGCCTGGCACATACCACGTCTTCCCCACTACACCGTCGTCATGGGCGATGCGACGCTTGTAGCGGACAGACCAGCCCAGATGCAGCGGACCGACAATCTGGGCATCGATGCCGAGGACAGCCTCCAGCCAGTGCTGCGAGCACTGCTCGTCGTCCACGCCGAAGCCCGTGTCCCACTGCCAGACGGGGTCGGGATAGTTCTCGCGCCACAGGTCAATCTTATACGACGTGAAGGCATAGCGGAAACCGCCATACATACGGTTGGCGCTATGTTTGTTCTTCAGCAGGTTGAAGTCGAGGCCCAGACGGAAATACGGGGCCGACGTCTTATAGGCCAGACCCGTCACCTCGTCGCGCTCATGGTCGGCAACGCCGTAGCCCACCTCGACAATGGGGAACCACTGGTCGTGCAGGTTCAGACGGAACGCCCCCTCGTACTGGCCGTAGTCCGACAGCTGACGCTGGCAGAAGCCGAAGAGGTCGAACGACACCTGGAAACCGCGCATCATAGGGATGCTGTCGGGCTCCAAGCGGAACATCTTCAGCTTAGGTCCCTGGGCCGACGCAGCCGGCGCTGACAGCAGCAACAGGCTAATGGCTATGCTTGAGATACAGGTGGAAATGAGGCGACGTCGCGTCATAGTCAACGAAGTTTTTCGAGATGACAATAGAATCGATGGCGTAGTGCGTCGAGCGTACCGCCGTCAGACGGTGGAAGAACGAGGCACTGCAGTCGACGGACTCAAAATGAGGGATATCCTCCTTCTTGATGAAGACGGTATCGACCGTAGCCACGGCACGGTCTTTCATCGTCAGGAAGAAGATGGTGTCCTCGGGATGGGAGTAGCTGATGGGCAGGGAAAAGGCGGTCAGGCCGATGCCGCTATTGAACAGCAGCGTGTCGCTGCCGTCGCGGCGGTGGGTGTAGACGTACATCGTGTCACGGAGGGTGTCGACCCGCTGGTCGGACGTGTAGAGATTGTAGACCGTGTAGACCGTATTCTGCACGGGACAGTCAATCGTACTACAGGCCGAGACCAGCAGCACGGCAACCAGGCCCACTACTACTTGCCGCATCCGACCTCCTCTTCTATCTGATAGTCATTACGACCGGCCGACGAACGGCTGATGAGGTCGCCGAGGAAGCCCGTCAGGAACAACTGCGTACCAATCATCATCATCGTCAGGGCGATGTAGAAATAGGGAGAGTCCGTGACCAGACGCTGGGGGATGTCGTGCGCAAGACACCACAGCTTGCCAACGCCGATGATGAAGGCGGACAGGAAACCGATGAAGAACATGATGGTGCCCAGGAAGCCAAAGACGTGCATCGGCTTCTTGCCAAACGTAGACAGGAACCACAGCGTCAGGAGGTCCAGATAGCCGTTGACAAAGCGGTTCAAGCCCATGAACTTCGACTGGCCGTACTTACGGGCCTGGTGCTGCACCACCTTCTCGCCAATCTTGGCAAAACCGGCCTGCTTGGCCAAGTAGGGGATGTAACGGTGCATCTCGCCGTAGACCTCGATATTCTTGACGACAGCCTTACGGTAAGCCTTCAGGCCACAGTTGAAGTCGTGCAGGTTCTTGATGCCGCTGACCTTACGCGCCGTGGCATTGAACAGCTTCGTGGGCAAGGTCTTAGAGAGCGGGTCGTAGCGTTTCTGCTTATAGCCGCTCACCAGGTCGTAGCCGTCGTCCATAATCATGTGGTACAGACCGGGAATCTCGTCGGGAGAGTCCTGAAGGTCGGCGTCCATGGTGATGACGACATCGCCCTGTGCCTCGGCAAAGCCACAGTAAAGGGCGGGACTCTTGCCATAGTTGCGGCGGAACTTGATGCCCTTCACCACGTCGGGCTGCTTCTGGTGCAACTCGGTGATAATCTCCCACGAACGGTCGGTAGAACCGTCGTTGATGAAAATCACCTCATACGAAAAACCATTCTCCTTCATCACGCGCTCTATCCAAGAATAGAGCTCGGGAATCGATTCGTCCTCATTATAAAGAGGAATAACTACTGATATATCCATTTCTTTCAAACTTTCTTAAACAATACGGCTATCGGAAGCCCCAGTATAATGCCCAACGCGATATTCAACGTCAGCACATTCAGGGCATAGTCGATGGGGCGCATCTCGCTGAACATCTGAAGACTCTCCTCAACAGAGGTCGACATGCCTGACTGCGACAGCATCGCCTGTGTCTCTGGCGACGACAGCGTCTGTTGAAGCGACAACAGCACGTAGCCCTGATCCATGTAGGCAAAATAGACGTAAAGAACGACTGCCAGCAGGATGGCACCATAGAAAAACACCAGGATGACAAACGCCCAGCCGCGCAAGAACGAGATGACGCCATGCAGGTCCTCGTCGCGGAAACGGCGAAGACGGCGAGCCACGTAGAAGGGCGTCACGACCATCAGCACGATAGCAACCATGCCGAACAGCGAATTCCTCAGCCCAATGAGATAGCAGGCGAAACACACCGTCCACAACAGCGCCACCATAGCTCCGTCGACACGGGCAAAAGCCTTCAATTGTATGTACTCTGCGGGAGTCATTGTTAACAATTACGTCTTACAGCCTGCAAAATTAATCATTTTCCTGCATATAACGCGTGGTTTGACCCGAAAAATAGTTAAAAAGAGTCATTTTCTTCATTCATCATTCGTAATTATTAATTTATTTGTGTACCTTTGCAACCGCTTTTTGAACAACATGGGCCAGTCCTGTACGGCCAGCTCCCTCGGAATCCTCCAGGACGGGAACGTAGCAAAGGTACTTGGTTGTAGCGGCGCGATGCAGACCGCTGGCCCACCCGCCTCTTTAGCTCAGTTGGCCAGAGCACGTGATTTGTAATCTCGGGGTCGTTGGTTCGAATCCGACAAGAGGCTCAACAGAAGAAAGGCTCTGCAGCGTGTGCTGCAGAGCCTTTCTTCTGTTATTCTATTTCTTCAACTCGATGCGGAACGTCGTGCCACGGCCTACCTCCGACTGCTTGACGAAGATGCGACCCTTGTGGTACTCCTCCACGATGCGACGCGCCAGCGACAAGCCAAGGCCCCAGCCGCGCTGTTTCGTCGTGAAGCCGGGCGTAAACACGTTGCCAAGGTCTTTCTTACGGATGCCCTTGCCGGTGTCAGCCACTTCGATAGCCACCAAGCCGCCCTCGTCCAGCAGCGTCAGCACAATGCGACCGGAACCTTCCATGGCGTCGACGGCATTCTTGCACAGGTTCTCGATGACCCACTCAAACAGCTGGGCATTCATCTTCACCCGCACGTCGTGGTCGGGCAGACAGCGCACCATCTCGACCCTCTTCGACGTGCGACGGTCCATGTAGTCCACCACATGGTCGAGCACCTCGTTCATCGACGAGTCAACGGGCTCAGGCAGCGAACCAATCTTCGAGAAACGCTCGGCTATCAGTTCCAGACGCTTCACGTCTTTGTCCATCTCGGGTATCAGCGCGTCATCGGGATACTGCTCCTTCAGAATCTCCACCCAGGCCATCAGACTCGAGATGGGCGTGCCCAGCTGGTGGGCCGTCTCCTTGGAAAGACCTACCCACACCTTATTCTGCTCGGCACGTTTCGACGACAGCAGCGCGAAGATGGCTACCACGACAAAGATCATCACGATGCCCAGCTGGACGTAAGGCCACGCCTGCAGACGGCGGAGCATGATTGACTCGGCATAGCACACCAACTGGGCGTCGACGCGGATGGTATCGCCAGCCTGCTGCATACGACGGGCATAGTCCTTCAGGTGCAGCGTATCGCTGATATTACGGTAGTCGTCGATGCCGCCCTCGGCATTCACCACGATAACGGGTATCGTGTTGTTCTCCTCGAGCACACTCAGCACCAGCGACAAATCGGTTGTCTCGTCGGCAGCATTCAGGGCGTGCAGCGCCTGCGCCCACACCTCCATACGGTGCCGTTCCTCGGCTGAGAGGTCGCGCACCAGGAAGTGGGATATGAGCAACGACACCACGGCAATTATCACCGCCGCAATGACGAGCAGAATCTTAACCTGACGAATACGGTCTGTCCACATCATACCTATATATAACGCACGCAACTCGTTTTTATTGTACGAAGACAAACTCTGTCTCATTGTTAAAACAGAACTTCGCCGGAAATGTTCGATGTCGGACTCGTTGAAAAATATCTACCAAATCCCTTGCTACTTTCAAAAAAATTCCTTATCTTTGCGTCGAAAACATATAAAGATTACATAGGACGTGAAACAGACATCGCATTCTTCTATTAAGCGAACAAGGCTGTATGTGCTGTTGTCAGCACTGGTATTCGTCATCGCGATTGGCGCCATCGCCTACGCCACCTGCTCTAAAGCCATGACGGCAGAACGTCATGCGCGCTATGCAGGCATCATGAACATCGCCTCAGAAAAGCTGGCCAGGACCATCCTTGGCATGGAGATGAACGCCATGAATGAGTTCGACGAGGTAGAGAAGCATCTCGACTCGCCAGAAGCAGTCATTGCCGCCCTAGAGAGTAAGGCGGGGCTGAACCCAGAGGTACGGGGATACTTTGCAGCCTTCGAGCCCGACTACTTCCCACAGAAGGGCAAGTGGTTCGAACCCTACGTGCACCATGTAGACAGCAATGCCTTTGAGGTACGACTGGTAGGAAATGCCCGCCACAACTACTTCAAGTCGCCCTGGTACATCCGTGCCAAGCAGTCTAACCAGAGTTTCTGGTCAGAACCCTATTACTACTATGACGGTACGAACATCAGCGGCCACTATACCACCTTTGTCAAGCCCGTTTACGACAAGACCGGACGGCTGGCCTGCATCTGCGGCGCCGACCTGACTTTCGAATGGCTGACCAAGGAGCTACAGCGCATTGACGCCAGTATCAAGAACAACGAACTGCTGAACAGCCATCTCTTCGCCAGTGACAGCGAGTTCTACTCCGTTGTCCTCAATAAGGACGGCGGTAGCATCGCCTTCCCGGAGGGCAAAAAGGTCACTATAACGGAGGAATCCGCTATCCGCGACCTCGAGCGCGGCAAGGCAGGCACCATCGACATGACCATCAATGGTGTACCCTCAACCGTCTATTATGGTCCGATAGAACACGTCGACTGGTCGGTAGCCGTCGTGGTAGCCAAAAAGAAGAAGTAAAAAGGTAAGCTCATGCAAAAACTGTCGAAGATAACGCTACCCCGCACGTCCATCAGGCTGAACCTGATGGTGGTCTGCGAAGTCGTGCTGCTACTCTTACTCTCCTTGACGGTGATGCTCTACTTCTCACGTCAGGGACTGAAAGAAGAGGTCTTCCAGGATGCCGAAGAGACGCTGGAGGGTACGGTGCAGCACATGGATAACATCCTGATGAGCGTGGAGCAGACGGCCTACAACGTTTATCAGGAGCTGCAGGAACACCTGAATGAGCCCGACCGCATGCAGACCTACTGTCGGGAAATCATAGAGAACAATCCCTACGTCACGGGCTGTGCCATCGCCTTTAGACCTTATTATTATAAGGACAAGGAACTGTTCATGAGCTATGTCCACCAGAAAGTGACAGAAGACGGTAGCAGCACACTGGTGACGTCGGACAAGTTCGGCAATCGTCCCTACACCCAGCAGGAGTGGTACACCGCTCCCATGAATACCGGTCACGCTTGTTGGACCGATCCCCTGGCTGAAGAGGAAGACGAGGGGGTGACGCTCTCACTGTGTCTGCCCATCTATGCCAAGCATACGAAGGCCGAAGCCAGAAGCAAGCAGGATATTCTGGGCGTGCTGGCTGTCGACGTACCCGTCTCGCTGTTCTCACAGATCATCCTGGCCATGAAACCCCTACCCCACAGCTATAGCGTGCTGCTGGGGCATAACGGTACCTACATCGTTCACCCCGATGCGGAAAAGCTGGCAGGACAGAAGACCGTCGACGACCTGAAGACAAACGGTACCGATGTCAGCGCGCACGAGGCAGCAAAGGCTATGCTTGCTGGTGAGTCGGGCTATAAGTCGTTCCGCATGGCTGGGGCAGACTGGTATGTGTTCTACAAGCCTTTCCAGCGCTCCTGGTCCACCAAAGCCGCCGAGCTGGGTGCCAAGGAGTTTGGCATCCCTATGGAGAAGCTGGGCTGGAGTGCCGGACTGGTCTATTTAGAGGATGACATCGTCGGCGAATATAACTTCCTCGTCTATCTGGTGCTGGCCATCACCATTGCTGGTGTGCTCGTTTTCTACTTCCTCTGCCGAATAGTCATCCGTCGGCAGATGCGTCCGCTGCGCATGCTCACCAAGTCGGCACAGCGCATCATCGAGGGGCACTACCATGAGGAGGTGCCCTACTCACAGCGCGAGGACGAGATAGGTCAGCTGCAGAACCGCTTCCTCCAGATGCAGCAGTCGCTAGCGGGCAAGTCCGACGAACTGGAACAACTGACTGCCACGCTGACCAAGCGTAGCAAGGAGCTGCAGAAAGTCTACGGTCAGGCTAAGGGCTCTGACCGCATGAAGACCACCTTCCTGCACTACATGACCAACCAGATGACGGTACCTTCCGACCTCATCGAGCACAGCGTCACCAAGCTCAGCAACAACTATGAGACGATTACGCCTGCAGAAGCAGAATACGAGGTGGGCGTCATCAAGAAGCAGAGCGAGATCATCCTCGACCTGCTCGACCACATGCTAGAAGCCTTGGAGATAGAGAAAGAAGAAGACAGAAAGGAGATAGCCCATGAGTAAGATTAGCAAAAGGCTCGCACGCAAGCTAAGCACCAGCATCATCCTGCTGGCCATACCCGTCTTCATCATGTCGTTGGGCATCTTCTACTTGCAGTCGCGCTACCTCATACATCAAAAGGCCATGGAGCGCTCCAAAAGCGTGCTGCGTACGGCCATCCAGCGTGTCAGCAATTTTATGAACACCATCGAGAACTCCACCGATGCCAACGCCTGGCTGCTGGAGGAGTCGTTCACCCCAGAGTCGCTGGAGGCCATCACACGACGCGTCGTCGATCTCAACCCCAACGTCATCGACTGCTACGTCAGCGCTGCTCCTGGCCTGTTCCCACAGTACGGGCAGCTGTTCTCTGTCTACACCTTCAACGATGACGACTCCATTGTCACCGTCCGTGAGACCTACTACGACTATCTCAACAGACAGTGGTACCAGAAAGGTATGCAGGCGGATAAAGCCTTTTGGGTAGAGCCGTTCAGCGAGCAGATGGAAGGTGCCGTCAACTACAACGACGCCGTCGCCGCCTACTGTCGGCCGATACGTTCAGAGGATGGACGCATCATGGGACTCATCAACACCGAATTCGCGTTCAGTCAGTTGGCCAAGAGCATTGCCTCTACGGAGCACTCCTACCCCGATGCCTACTTCGTGCTGCTGGGAGCCGACGGGCGCTACATCATCCACCCTGACACTACCCGACTGTTCCGCAAGACCATCTACACCGATGCCGACCCCAAGGACAATGCCGACATCATTGCCTTAGGACACCAGATGACAGAGGGCAAGCAGGGCATCATGCATGTGATGGTGAACGGCAAGAAGTGTCACGTCAACTACCAGCCCGTGCCAGGCACCTCCTGGAGTCTGGCCATGGTATGCCCGGAGAGCGAAGTTCTGGCGGGCTACTACCGACTGGCCTACGTCATCATCGCGCTGATACTCATCGGACTACTGGCCATCCTGTGGCTCAGCAGCAAGGTGGTGCGCCAGACCATCCGGCCCATCAAGCAATTGCTGGGATACACGCAGCACATTGTCGATGGCAACTACGATGCCACCATTCCACAGTCTGACCAACCCGACGACATCGGACAACTACAGAACAGCTTTGCCGCCATGCAGCAGGCGCTGCAAAACCACATGGGTAGCATCAGCCAGACGGCAGAGGAGATACGGAAGCAGAACGAGCAGCGTGCCCACAATATGAAACTGGCTGAGGAGAACGTCAGGAAGAAGACGCAGTTCATCCAGAACCTGTCGCACCAGATGCGTACGCCGATAAACGTCATCACGGGCTTCTCCGACGTCCTGCTGGGCAACATCACCACGCGCACCAAGGAAAAGGACAAGGACAACAAATACCTGAAGGAAGACCTGAGCGTCGTCACGGGTATGATGAAGTATAACGCCATCCACCTGAAGCGTATGATTCTCATGCTCTTCGACAGCTCGTCGGCAGGCAGTGCCCAGAAAGTAATGAATGACCGTCACGACGAGGTGTCGTGCAACGAGATAGCCCGCGAGTGCATCGACTACACCAAGGAGCACTTCAAGGGTATCAAGATTGAGTTCTCGACCGACCTCTCTGATGCCGTGCATATACTTACCAACCACCTCTACCTGATGCGTACCATCCGCGAGCTGCTCTACAATGCTGCCAAGTTCTCTGACGGAGAGCACATCCGCATGCACGTCTCAGAGGCAGAGACTACCGTCAACTTCATCGTCGAGGACACAGGTACCGGACTACCCGACGATGCCGACGAACTGCTCTACAAGCCGTTCATCAAGATTGACGACTTCTCCGAGGGACTCGGTCTCGGTCTGCCGCTCAGCAAGCGACATGCGCTGAGCCTTGGTGGTGACCTCGTCTATGACCGCGACTACCACAACGGCTGTCGCTTCATCGTGGAAATGCCAAAATAACTCAGGATTACACCAAACTTAGCATAGAACAAAAATGAAAAAGATTTATCAGAACTTGATTGCGGCAGTATTATTGTGCTGCATGACCTCCGTAGTCTACGCACAGGGCGACTACGAAAAGTACGAAAAGGACAATGAGACATACGGCACCACGCCATTCATCAACCTCAGCGACATGCCACGGCTCTACAACTGTATGCCTGCACACCCGGCCTTCGACAGCCCCGAGTTCAGCTACGACATGCTGCGCTACCTCTGGGGCAAGCAACAGCGCATGGATGAAGAGCGTGTGAATACAGCCATCGCCGATGCCGAGTGGGACGACCTGCAGAAGGTATATGCAAACTGGAAAGGCGCCTTCGGACTGGAGGTAACTCCTGAGAACACCCCCAAGATCTGGGCTCTATTGAACAAGAGCCTGCGCACCACTGATCCAACGCGTCGTGACATCAAGGCGCAGTACTTCCGTATCCGCCCCTTCCGCTACTTCGGAGAGACCACGGCCTCCGGCGAGGACGAGGAGCTCTACAACGAAGGAAGCTACCCCTCCGGCCACACTCTGCGCGGATGGACCATCACGCTGCTGATGATTCAAATTGCACCGAACAGAGCCGACACCCTCTATCGTCGCGGCATGGAGTACGGCTATAGTCGCGTCATCGTGGGTGCCCACTGGCAGACCGACGTCGACAACAGCCGCATGGGAGCCGGTATGCTCTTCAGTGTGCTGCAGACTAACGCCGAGTTCCAAAGCATGATGAAAGAAGCACAGGAGGAATACGCTGAGAAAACCGGATCAGCAACGGCAGTCCGTATGCAGTCCGCCAACACGTCTGAAGGTACCGCACGTATCTACCGTCTTGACGGCACGCCTGCCGACGATACCTCACGCGGCGTCATTATTGAAGAAGGAAAGAAAGCTATGAGGAAATAGTAACATTTATGGTTTAACAAAAAATGGCCCGCACTGTGCGGGTCATTTTTCGTTTAGCTCGTGATTTCTTGCCAATCGCTGAATAGTTACCTTCCATATTGCACATGTTAATAATCATCAATTTGTTTTGAGTCTATCACTTTTATTCGTATATTTGCAAAATACAAGAACTAACGGGAAAGAGATGAGACCAAGAACGACTCTATTGGCAATGATGCTGGCCTGCACGCTAATGATACAAGCACAGATTTCGAAGGTGAACGTCACGATTGACGGACCCGGTGTAGTGGATGAGTACCTAACTCTGAATACTGACGGCACGAAACAACTGAAGCTAAAAGCTGTGCCCAGCAAGTTCCTTGGCAACGTCACCTTCGACGGTTGGAGTGGTGATGCTACTGATACTAATGAGGAGTTGATTGTCTCACCAGATAAAGCTCAGAACATCCGCGCCACCTTCACCTATCACGGCCCGACGAAGCAATACCCGCTTCTGAACCTCAAGCAGTCATGGGCCGATATGGGCAAGCCAATGTATATCGAGATGCCTAAAATGCCGGAAAGTGAATCTATGTATGCGTGGAGAGGACATTGCTATCTACCTGTAGACTATAATAGAGATGGTTATCTTGACTATATACATTTCCCGATGAAAGGAGGAATGGGTACTGATAATCATCGTGAGAATGTACGCTTCTTATTAGGAAAACCCGACGGAACTTTTGAGGAAGACCCAAAGAATGACAACCGACTGGTGGGAACTGTATATTCCATTCATGTGAAATACGCAGATTTCAATGATGATGGCTATCCTGATTTCTGCTCGTTCAGTACGGGCTATGACCGTAACGGATCTACAGGTGACTATCCTGTGATACTCATGAGCAGTCCTGATGGTGTTTATACAGATCTGCGATTTACAGATTATAGCAATGGGTGTTATCATGGTGGTGAAGTGGGAGACATCGACAATGATGGCGATATCGATATCATCTTTTGGGATATCTTTGATGCAGGTAAGGGTACTCACTCGTTAGTTCTGATTAATGACGGGAGAGGTAACTTCACAAAAATGAATGCTTCAGAAATAATCGATTTTAGTGACATTCGAAAAGATTTCCCTTCTCCTGACAAAGGTATGAATTATGGCGATTTGAATATCATTGACTTAAATAATGATGGCTATAATGATATCTGCTTCACGGGCTACGACATTTTTAATCCTGATGGTTCAAACTACATCTGTGCTCCGATGGTGTTGTGGGGTAATAGTTCTGGGAAATTTGGAGGGACAAACTATTCGCGTTTTCCTAAATGCCGTTTGGGTTATGCCATTTGTGAAGATCTTCTTTTCTATGATTTAAATGGAGATGGAGTTAAAGAGGTTATATTAGAGCGAAATGGCGATGGAGAACTTGGCGGGACAAGATTCTATAAGGGTGGATATTTGCAGGTTTGCGAATGGGATGGAACGAAGTTCGTTGACAAGACCGACATGTACATCCCTGTAGAAAACACTGCTTACAACAAGGAAAAGGGTGAGACTTGTCTTTGGGTTGAAAATTTTGATGGCACAGACTATATTTATGCTGCATGGGGTGACAACAATGATTATGTTGGAGTTGGTGTCGGACAATCCAGGATATATGCCATTCGTCATGGAATCCTAGAGCCCGTTGAGGGTTATACGGAAACAAAGGTTCCATCTTTTGACGAGGGTTTACCACTTTATGTGGACGGTGTACCATTGGCTGATTTATTCTCTTGTCATGATGGAATAAATCCAACAGACACGATGTCAGAACATCAATGGGTTGGCATTTCCGACTGGGATGCTACTGGTGGAAATATGTATCGTATAAATAGGTATCACCGTCAGGACACCCATTTCGGCAGGACTTGTATTCGTTGGAATCGTGATGGTCAGGATCCTACGAAAGAATTGGAGAAACAGAATATGACTTTCGGATTTGTCTCCGGAATAGATATCAAAAAGTTAGCTGACAATGGTTATTGTCTGGAATTCTTTATCAAGAATACAGATCCGAAACTAACCTTGAGAGCCGATTTTACCAATCATGATAATCATTACACACCAAAATCTTTTGCAAGTCTCTCTGCCACTATCAGCAGCAGACACGTTGAGGGTGGTAAGTTCACTGGGGAGTGGCAACGAGTCTTGATTCCATTGTCAGCTTTCAATGGTAATGGAGACTTTTCACAATTCGTGGATTTCAGCATTTATGTTGAGGAGGGCGACTTAAACAACGAGTTCTATCTCGACGATATCCGCATCCGCAGATTTGCAGATTCTGGAATGGATGACTACGAGCGCGCCTTCGTCATGAACTATCTTAGTGGTGGCTATTTGAATAAAGAACGTACGGCACAGGTGAAGTCGCAGGAGTTCAAGGCGATGTTGAAGTCTCTGATAGGTAAGTTCGCACCAGACTCGATGAGCTACTTCAACAACTATATCACAGATTACGAAGTGCCTCTTACCCGAGGAATGGCAACATGTATGGCGTACTATACGGCCCGCTGTATCGGGGCTGAGACAGGTAATGGTCGTTTCGGGGCTACTCCAGAGGATATGTGGGAACTTGATTCACGAAACTATAATGACCTGCTTCCACATTGGAACGATAGACCAGAAACAGACTATCCTGAAGGCATGTATTGGAGAGGCGATCCTTTCAGCAACTGGCAGGCTGGCTGGTGGTGGAACGTCTTCCATGTATCAGATAAGTCGGGGCTGAATGTCATTGCGCTGGATAAGACGGTCAATTCCTTCCACATGAACGATGCGCTGACTTGGGAGGATGCCATCCGTGCCATTACGCGCCTCTATGACAGCCTCGATCCGGAGCTTGTAGCTACAGGCATTAGTTCCCAAAAGGTTTATCCTGTAACGGCCAAGGGCAGCGTTTATTACAATCTGAATGGGCAGCGCGTCTCGCATACAGTAAAAGGCGTTTACATCCAGGACGGCAGTAAAATCATCGTGAAGTAGAGACTACTGATAATTAGAAGTATCGTTTAGATGTAACACTACGTCTGTTGGCATCCGTATGGTGCTGGATATAAATACCGCGGCGCAGCTGGCTGCTATTAGCCATCTTCCTGCCCGACAGGTCATAGACGACATTGCCTTCTGTCTGCCGATTGTCTCTTGTGTTCACTTCACGAATGTCGGTAGGATTCTCCTCCACTTTCTTCAACAGTTGCAGATGGTCGATATATAGCAGGGTGTTGTTGGCCGCACCGACAGCAGCTGATGTCTGGAATCCCAGCGACACAGTCACGCTTTGTTCAGCCGTCAGTTCGAAGTCGTAGCACATTCGTTGCCAAGTACCTGCCTGTGACGGATAGCGATAGTCGGTCTTTGTACCGATTTTGACACCCGTCAGCGAGGTGTTGTTATTGTTACCACTCGTAGTAATGATCTTGCCATTGTTTGAAGTCTCGTTGGGGCACACATAGCGCACGTTCATCAGCAAACGATACTGTCCAGGCTCCAGCTTGATGCTTTGCGTGATGGCATTGGCACCCTGATCCCAGGAATTCAGTACGGTCAGCGTCCTGCTGCCGCAACCATCATCGTAGACTGGTCGTCCGCAACGGTCGGCATAATTGCCAACGGCTTTCGGACTCACGCAGTACTGGGTCATACTGTAGGGCATGGAGTACATACGGCAGAAGTTGCTGCCGCCCGACAAGCCGTTGCCTGCCGTCCAACCCTTTACCGGCAGGATGTTTGGCCATTGGGATTGAGTAGCTGTCACGGTGTTCACATAGCATGGATTGAATGTCCCTGCATCGCAGGTGGCATTGCCGTCGGCCTTGCCGTAAGTCTCGTCTTCTTCAAAAGAAGCATTGACTATTGTCTTTTCCGTGACGTCTTCGTAGCCTTGCGTGAGGTCTTCTTCAGCTGGTGTGGGAAACGTGGCACCTTCCTCGATCAGAAGGTCGCCTCCCACAATTCTTGCTGTAAATGCTCCTGTTGTCTTCACGCTCTTCTCTACGATACCATTGGCCGTGACCGCCTTGATAAAGAACTCGCACTCACAGTCGAGCATGCTCTCAAAATAGGCCACATTACAATCGCTCGGGTCTTGGACTGCCCGTAGTCCTTCGTTGGTTACAAAGAACTTCAGTTCGTTGACAATACTGTGGTTCTCTTCAGCCACAAAGCGGCCACACCCTGCTTCAGCAGCGAGGTCGGAGCTGCAGAACACAGGACGGCCGAGCGGTGTCTGTAGGCCGCTAATCACACAGACCTGATCGCTGCTGAAGTTGGATAGCAGCAAGTGTCCGGTGCTGTCAGGATCGAAGACTATCACACCATTCCAGCCATCGGGGGTCGCAAGCTGCGTATTGAACTTTGAAAGCTTTTCTGTTGTCGCGGCATCGACATTGGAGTAGTAGGTCACCATTCGGCGGTCTACCGTCTCATTGGCTTTTACACTGCGGCTCTGGTCAGAATAGGCTGTGTAAAGCTTAGCCGTCATAATCGAGTTGTTGTTGGCACGTTCGCCGAAAGCCATCCTGCTCTTGTTGGTGATAATGCCCAGAGCATTGTCGACATTCACCCAGTTTGTGCTGAATTGTGTAAAGGTGCTGCCGTCAAGCTGTTTGTGTCCTTCGGCGGTGTAGAGCGTACGGCGCGTCTTGGTCAGCTCGTCCACGCTGATGGCCATCAGTCCGCCCTTCTCGGCGGTGATTGTTGCCGGTGCATTCGCGCGTACATTATCTAAATATACAACGGCATTGCCTGGCGTGGAGTAGAGGGCAAAGCGATTGTTCAGCGTGCCGTCGTTGGTGTTCAGTTCACCGTTCATCACGTAACTGTTGCCGCGCAGGTCGTAGATACCCGACACGACAGGTGTGGCATTGGTCTTCTTGCCGCTCACTTCGTACCAGCCAAGGAAGTTGCCCGTATTGTTCGCGCGGAAGGGGACGATAATCTTGTTCTTATCAACGGAGTTGGCTGCAATATAGCCCGTATAGCTATTCAGGCCTGTGCTCCACGAGAAAGTTGTAAAACGGTCGTCGGTAGCAGCACGAACGATATTCTGCGAAGTAAAATGCTTCGCCTGAGAATAATCGCGGTTGAAACTATCCCAGGAGGTAGGAGTGACGGAGGCAGTAGAGAGCACTTCGTGCATGAGCCATGTCATCATCACGCGGTGTGCTTCAACCCCCATGCGGCGCGCACCGACATCAGCCCTCAGCAGCCACGAGCCGTCAGTGGTAGTCTGCTGGCGTGCCTTGATCATCTTGTAGGCCAGATTCTCTAAAAGCAGTGCATGAGGGTCGCGCAGGAAACTGGCGTTGGTAGAGTACGAGGTAATCTGGTCGTAGAGGAACAGGCTCCAGTCATTACCGTTGGGCATAGCCAGTTCGCCATCAGCCAGTGCCAGCCAGTAGAGCACTTCGCTCATGACCTTGTCATTGTTGTGCATGAGGGCGTTGGTCTTCCACTTCTCCTCACCGTAGAGTCCCTGCTGGAAGAGTTTCAGGGCCAAGGCAGCCTCGCCCAACTCCTGAATGACCACGTTCTGATAACTAGTGTGGAAATAATTGTGATTCTGCAGGGTGTAGTCGTCATAGAGGTTCTGGCCTTTGTAAAGATCCTTCACGGTCTTCTGGTCGTAATCGGGATCAATCACTGTCAGATTGCTGGCATCGTCCTTCTGCGAATAGCTGTTAATGGCGAACTCACGCAGTCGCTGGAACCATCGCGGAGCCAACGCATCGTTAGGAAACAGCCCCAGTGTAGCAGCAAGGATGTCGGCCTCCCAGCCATTCTCCTCGGCCTTAGTGTCGCCGGCATAACCTGTAGGGATGTTACGATTCAACTCATAGTTACACTCTGCCTTCAGCAACTGATAGATGTAGTTTTTCTGAGCGTCCGTAAGCACGTCCCACTGGAAAAACGCAGAGTAAGCCACTGACATAGCCCAAAGCGAACTCTCCCAAACAGCATCGCTGGTAGAGGTAGAGCCCCAGTAGTTGTTGCCAGAGCAGACTTTCAGCTTGTTTGCCTTATGGGTGCTGTAAGCAAAGACAAGACTTTTCATAGCCATCGACTCAAGATCTTCCCAACTCACGCCAACAGGCAGCGTCACCCTACCCTTACCGTATTTCACAAGGAAAGCACAAATCATTGAAAGGTCAGCATTCGGACGCACGCCGCGCTCGTCGTTACCCATAGTGTTCTCGCCCTTGAAACAGCCACACACCTCGTTCACGCTATTGGGCGCAGAACAGTTCTGGAAGTCGTTCTTCAGGTAAGTCGTAAAATTAGCCAACATCTGCAGCAGGTCAGACTTCATCTGAGCCTCAGGAACGAAATCGCCAAGAACACTACCTTCAGTGGGGCTTTCGACATCGCTCTCCACCTGATCCTCAGGCTTCACATAGTCATCGTTCATCCTGTATAAGCGCACATTGTCGAACATCACACACGAGCCACCCGACAGCCACGACAGATCGAAGCCAATGGTCACATCACCATCGTCAGCCACCTCAAAATCAAGTGTAGTAGTCGTCCAAGCCATCGTCGTGAAACAACCTGTCGAACCCTGATTGAACGACACGGTTGTCTTTGCATCGCCTGCCACAAAATCGAAGGTCGACGATGCACTGTTGGCATAACCCGTACGCACGCTCACCGTCAACTGATACTTGCCTTTAGGCAGTGCTGAAAGCTTTTGTTTCACACTTGAAGTGCCGACCGTCCAGCCCACACGCTGATAGTATGCCTGGGAGCCATCAGCCAAAGAAGTCACCTTGCCAAAGTTATTGTCAGTAAAGCATTCGCCTGTCACAATCAGACTCACCGCACCGACATTGTTCGTCACAGTCCATCCTGCCGGTGCCGTTACCTGATAGCCACGCAAACCATCACTAGCTTCTGTTTTCTTCGACAACTTTGTGATATCATCATTCTCGAACGAGGCGTTAGCAATATACAGATTAGTAACATCCGTTTTGTCTTCAACTGCAAATGCAGTAATGCCGCTCAGCAGCAACAAAAACACCATGAAGAATTGTTTTTTCATTACGAATAGTTTTAGTTCTGCTGGCAAAGTTACGAAAAGTCGAGAGCAGAACAAAAGATTTTAATCTTTTTTATGCCGAGACGCAGTAAGTTCGCCAACTTGTTGGCAAAGTTACGAAAAAAGCTTGTAAAAGCGAAGCGATTTTGGAAGATTAACGCAATTCGGCCTGAAATAAAGGCAAGACGGGGAAGAACAGGGAAGTTTAACTTGGGGCAAAAAGCAAATTGGGGAGGATTAGTGAAGAAGTTAGGTTGCCAAATCGTAACCCAGAGAGCAGGTATCTGAGGCGGGTTAGATTTCCTAAAACGACAACGCAAATCGGGGTAGAATGGTGTACCTTTCACCGCTCTTTCGCCGCCTGTTTCTTATTCCGCAAACTGCTACATTTTGCATAGCGATGGATGCCTAAAAAGATAGTAGTTTTGCAGCCAAAATTAAAAAAGAGTAAGAAACATGAGAAGTACTTTTAACATTCTGTTCTATGTGAACAAGAGTAAAGAAAAGAATGGTGTAGTGCCAGTGATGGGCAGGGTTACGATTAACGGAACTCAGAGCCAGTTCAGTTGTAAGAAGACGATTCCGCTTGACATGTGGGACGTGAAGGGGAATTGTGCCAAAGGGCGCAGTAAGGAGGCATTACAGATTAACCGCGAACTGGATAACATCAAGGCGCAGATTATCAAGCACTATCAGCACCTTTCGGATCGCGAGGCTTTCGTAACGGCAGAGATGGTGCGTAATTCGTATCAAGGCTTTGGTAGCGAATACGAGACGTTGTTGAGCGCTTTCGACAAGGATATTGCCAATCAGAAGAAACGTGTGGGTAAGGACAGGGCTGCAAGCACGCTTTGGGCTATGGAGCGTTCGCGTAAGGATGAGGGAGAGTTCATACAGTCGCACCATCGTAGCCCTGACATGTAGATGCTTGAACTGACGCCTGAGTTAATCAAGGAAATCGCCGCCTATCTCAGTACAGACCGAGGGCTGGCTAATGGAACAATCTGGCAGAGGTGTATGTGGTTGAAAGGTGTTGTGT
>JAEEGL010388493.1_pt1 | contig 26995 bp, 14 predicted proteins | sample 9134231 | NCBI WGS metagenome assembly JAEEGL01 (sample SAMN16246548, study PRJNA631951) | gut metagenome | biome: gut microbiome; feature: rumen; material: fiber-attached | host: Bos | place: Iran: Karaj | collected 2018-10 | reverse complement strand
TTACAAAACCAAGCACTAAAAACAGATTTTCCGTTTTTATTCCCTGGCATGACTGGTTTGGCCGAAAAATAGATAATATCATTTTTCTTTTATGCAGAAGCGGTTTCTCTAATATAAATGATATTTTATTTCACCTGTAATCTTCTTCACCACTTCCACATCCGCCGGCAACCAATCAACTGAATCGATCTCGTCTATTGATAACCATTTTGCAGCTTCGTGTTCCAGGAGCTTCATATCAGAACCTGTCACAAGTTCGGCCCAGAAGCAATCCATTGATAAGTGAAAGTTCGGATAGTCATACTCAACAGTTGTAAGAAGATCGCCGACGATTATATCGGCATTCAGTTCTTCCTTTATTTCTCTGGCGATTGCATGCACAGGTGACTCGCCTTCTTCTATTTTTCCGCCGGGAAACTCCCAGCCATCCTTAAAGTCACCGTATCCACGCTGGGTTGCAAAGATTTTATTTCCTTTTCGTATTATTGCTGCTACAACTCTAATAGTTTTCATTTTGGGTTATCTATTGGTTGGAGTAATCACATCATAATAGCTTTTCAATCGCCCCATCATTCTATCTTCATTGTCTAATGAAGATAGCCATTCTTCAATATCAACACTCATTATAGAGTTTTGTCTTAGAATGCGGGCTATATCGCTAGCAGAAATAATAAGAATAGGATGTTGATCTTCAATTACTTCTTCATATGCCTGTTTATGAACATAACTTGTAGTAACCATTATTCCAAACTGACGGTATCGTATTCTCGATATTAGTCGAGACATCTCCCTAACCCCAACAGAATTATTCTTTGAGTAACACTTCGCTTCTATTGCACAATCTATTTTTAATGGGAAATTAGCCTTGCTTCCGCTGCCGATAGAATAGTAGCCTAATGCGTCACGACCGCCGTCTCGCCAAGGTCTAGTGAGATTGAAATCTTGGAAGTGCTCATCCATTTTTTCAACTATATCTTGAGCGCATCTTTCAAATCCATAAGCATTATCTTTGTAGTGATTGCGTATAATTTCGAGTGCTACCATTCCGTCATTATCACTTTGCAATTGAGTGTATTTATCAGGGACTTTAGGTAATTTCTTTGCAATAAGCGGAATAATACCGTTTCGACCTTTAGCTATGAACTGTCTCCAAACTGACGGAGCATACTGTAAGTTGTTATCGTGATCATAAATCAACGATTCAAGCCACCTTCTGTCTATCGGCAACATTGTATCGAGGATGGTGAAGTATGCCTCATAATTCTGAAAACGGGATTCGTCCATAGTTCTCCAAAAAGCAACTAAATCCTTATCGGGTGAAAGCTTCGGATTGCCAGGCGCTGCTAGCCCCAGGAACTGAACATCCCATCCTTTGCCTGTCTTTTTGAAAATAAAGAAAGGTGGAATGTCTTTAATGGATTCGTCCTTACTATTCAAGCAATCATAAACGAACTCAAGTAATTGATTACCTTTGCGTGGAGTATCAAGAAGACTTCTTCCAGGATTTCGATTATCACCATAGTATCTAAAAATACCTGTTTCTTCATCTAGATAATCTGGCCAAGCCAACTCCGCCATGGAAGTATAGAGGACTACATATGCTGGAAGCCCACTTCCATCCTTTCGCATTACTTTACGAAATCCGCCAGAATTACTGCATCCAGGCAAAAGTTTTGACAATACTTCAGAACCTTTTCCGCTAACTGTTCCGCCTTCGTAAATTGTATCTACAACCAAATCAGCATTCTGAAGTTTTTCAAAAGATATACTCACAATACCAACTCCTCTCCATCAAATCTCCAACTGGGTTCGAATTAAGTCATATGCATAAGGCATTGCATTTATAACAGCTTTATCGGATATTGCTATTACATTTTTAGGAATCAAAGCATTGTTCTTCTTGTTCCACATAGATGGATAAACCATAAGTTCTTTCTGAGAATTGTTTACAGATGCTATTATTCTGTTTCCGGTGTAGTCAATAGAAAAATCTGTTTCAATCGTTGCAAGTTCTTTGATTCCCTGTATCAACGTTTGTTGGGTTTCAAAGGGAAGAGGATCAGCGACTTTTTGGCTCTTAGACCAATTCAATAATTGCACTGCAGAATACCTGTCCAGTTTATTCTGAACACGTTGATTCCAAAAGTGCTTTAAGCAATCATGGCAAGCAGTATCACAATTATTCTTACAAGAAAGAACGTTGTATGTTTCATCAATCAAATCATCAACTCTATTCGCTAACATTGAGCTGTAACCGGCTCCACTGGAAAGACTATCAAACATATATATATCAACATGAGTCTTTTCTGGTTCAAACCTCAAACGATATCCACTCTTTAGATCGCTGAATTCAACATCTAACAAATGGCCGGCCGCTAACACCATAGCTTCTGATAATGTAACAGCAGCACTTTCGAGCCACATGCCTTCAGAACTGTTATCAATCATCTTATTATCAAGAGTAAAAACCATAAGAATCATATCTGTTAAGAATTGATGTCCCAAAAATGCATTTGTCATTTTTTCGTGTGTGCAGCTTTTACGTATTCTTGGATGTCTGTAAGGAGGCTTTATCTGCTTTAATGCATTTTCATCATCACCGGGAACTGCTGCACCGCATTCTTCACAAATAGTAAATCCCATGCTTTCAGGTCCTTGATTCATTATTGTAAGTGGTTGATCAACCAATCTACCATATCTAAGCATCGGATAATTCTCGGATGAAGTCATTTCTTCATCTTTAATTGGCGCCGCATAACTGGGTAATTCCGCATAAGACATTTCAGCTTCAGCTTGTGCTTCCTTAATGCTCGTACCATCTATCGGGGCAAATCCCCAGGGCTTTAACATTTTCTTCTGTTCAATAGAGCTTTCTCTACAAAATGGACATACAGTTCCTGGATTATCAAAGCCAACCCAATTACAAGACGTATTACTACAATAAAAAATGTGTTTTAAGTACTCATTACTCTCAAAGTACTTTCGTGCAGGATGATCTTTCTCTTCTTCATTAAATTTTGAATGGAAGTTATAAATTCCACCTGACTTATAGGTCATCTTGTTGACAACAACAAGTCGACCAGGAGCGTATTCGCTTATAGCCATATCCAATGATCTGTCTGGTTCTTGTTCGACCTTGCTTCCATCACGATTCTCAATACTAAATCCAACAACATTTCTAGGGAAAGAATAAGTAGGAAATACTCCTTCTTCTAATAAAACATCTAATAAGTTCTTTTGAATCGGATCGCCATTATGATCACAATCTGAAGTATAGTAATCTTCTTTAAAGGCAATTATTTTTTTGTTGATTTTATTCATTACTTCTAAAAGTAATTTCTTTTGAATCTTGATACGGTTTACAGACTTCTTGGGAATCAATATTTCTTGTGCAAGCAATTCATCAGAAATATCGTTGATATATCTTTCAAAATCCTTAAAGTTTCTTTCAAAGAAATCAATTACACCATATTCATTAGCTGCGGACTGAATTGTGTCAAGATACTGTGATACTAGTACTACGTTAAGGTGACGATTAATCAGTTTAGTATTATCAACATCAATGGATGGGCATCTAGGTTCGCCTGCTATGATTTTATTCGGATTATTAAAATAATGATTATCATGAGGTCCGTTATCAGTATAAGTAACAATGGTAGATATAGATGAACCGCGTCGTCCAGCTCGTCCAGCTCTTTGCTGATAGTTTTCCCTCATAGGGGGGATATTCCTCAGACCTACTGCTGTCAATGAGCCTATATCAATTCCAACTTCCATCGTAGTAGTGCAACTTAATACATCTACAGGCCCCTTATCATCTATATACACATTTTGGAATCTTAATTCGTACTCTTCTGTTGTCGACCACATATCAATACGTTGATCTTTATGAGACAACTGAGCGGTATGTTCTTCTGTATTTATTCGGGTCATCAACGCATCTTTTTTACCTAAAATGGCATCCAGAATTGGTTGTCTCCAAAACCTTAATCCTGAAAACTCAGCTTGTGTCATAGTCTTAGGTGTTCCTTTTCCGCACCAGGCACATTTATCCCACAATGTAATTGGGAAAACTCTTCCGCATTCTGGACATTTATACCAATCCTTATCAGCTCCGTACCTCAAAGTAACAACCTTCGGATTAATGAAATAATAGTCCGACTCATTTAATCCTTTTTGAGTAAAATTCATAAACTGATTGAATAACAAATCTATGTTTTCATCAGAAATACCGCGGTTCTTTAACATTTTTTTAAATCTTGTGGGGAAACCATCTTCTTTCTTAAGTCCCAAGCGAGGTATATTGGTAATGCTCCGTCTCAATTGGAAGTTTAAGGATTCATCATATGAATACGAATCTGATAACACTTCAGATATCCATGCAATGAATAGTTTTTTTATTTCGTTTTCATTAATATTTATATTGTGTTCATCAACAGTCTCTAGAATATCATCTAGGAAATCATCGTTTGCCATTTCAACCCAACATAATCCTAGATCAGTAAAAGATCTAAAATTGCTACAAAGAATTTTAAGCAAATAACGAGAGTATAATTCTGGAACCGTTTTGAATCTTGTGTCTTTTACACTTTTATAGTCAATACTTCGCCCTCGTCTATTCTGTTTTTCAATGTACGACCTCATATCATCTAAATGCTCATGAAGATCCTTTTCATCATTACCATAAAAGAATCTTAATCGATGCTCTAAAGCCACCTTTAAAAACGATACGTATAAAAGATCCATCGTTCCTTCTGTGTTTGACGATTCTTCCCACTCATTTAGCTTCTTTGCAGCTAGAGTCAATGCGCTTCTCATTGCATCTTCATCAGCTACTGATGTTAATTCTTTTGCAAGTGTAGCTGCTCTTTGTCTACTATCTGAGAATAACAATACTTTTCTGCCAGCATTAGGCGTCAATTCCAATTGTTTTTCATCTGTGAAAACTGGGGGCTGAACTCTTAGCTGTTCTGAAACTAAATGAAAGAACGGTTCATTACCTTTAGTTGAGAAATCACTTAACAGCAAATGCTTCTTTCCACACTTAGGGCAAGAAGGGAAAGAATTAATTCGACTGTTTTTCTTCTCTTTGCCGCTAGGTTTACTATAAGCAACATGTAAATAGTGGGTCTGTCCCGCATGATTATCATTTTCTTCTAAACGACCGGCAAGAGAATTCAACCATCCTGTCTGAGCATTTTTATACTCAAAAACCTTATCTTTAGGAATAATATAGTAATGAACTTCCCTAAAGGACTCACTAAATACCTGCCCTTTTTTGCTCCAAACAAATCGAGCTTGTGGTTCCTTTTCACTTATATAGCCTTTAATAAAAATCGCGCCACACGTTCTATCGTTAATCAGCTCATATACCTTACCACCACACTTGCACACTTCAGGACAATTACCAATATATAGCTTTCCTAACGGCAACGTGCTGTTTTTATTTCGCTCTGAACACTGAGGATTAACGCAAGCAAATAAGCCACTGATACCTCTAAACATCATGTGCAATCGAGAAGGAAACAATACTTGACCATCACTATTTTTCGCTTTAGGAGCAATAGATAGCAATACACTAATTGCTTTTTGAGCAATTGATTTATCGACATTGGGGTAAACATCTTTACACAATGTGTCAAATGATACGGCCTTACCACGACACAACTCCATTATATGAAGCATCTGACTTATTTTAGGCAATTCACAGTATAACCATTCCTGTACAGTCTTTTCAGAAGAAAAATCACAGTCAGATGCATTAAGGTGAATCAACTCACCGAAGCTTCTAATTGCAGAAAGTTGATCCTCTGAATGCAAGCTATCTATATCAAATTGCGCAATTATGTCAGCCGGAGCATCATAAACATTATCATAATGAATACGCTCCCGTTCTCCTTGGATTATCTTTATTTCATATTTATCTGGATTGTCGATACCTGTCAGATCACGAACGAATTCCTTAACCGCTTCATCTTTACCTTGAGGAATACTCGCGCTAGTAAGAATAAACTGTATTTTATTGCGCGATACGCCCAGCTTGTTCATAAAGCGTCTTAATAAAAGAGCAACTTCGCCTCCGGAAGCCCCTCTATACATATGAGCCTCATCTATAACAAATAACAATCTGTTATCTTTAGATGTTTCAAGCCAATTTCTAGTATCTATCCATATGGATTGTTCTTCCTGTCTCATTAACATGTATTCAAGCATTGAATAGTTAGTTATAAGGATATCAGGGGTATTTTGTTGCATTTCAAAGCGAGTGATCATTTCAGCGTCTTGTTCGCTTGTTGAATGAATGCCTTTTAACAGATTCTCAACATATGCCTCAAGATTATGTTTTGCCGGGTATTTTCCCATGCGTTTTAGCTGATCAACAACATAGCTATCCCGTTCTAAAAGGCTTTCATTAAGTGTTGTTGCTAATACTTCGTCTTTGGATAAAGAACTCTCACCTGCATATGGCGTTCTGCCAGTATACATTCCAAACTGTGGTCGTCTACTACAACCTGTGCTCTCTTTGAATAGACTATAGAATGAATCAGAGCCTATCATTTTCCTTAGTCTGCCAATTTGATCAGCAACTAAAGCGTTCATTGGATATAGCATCATTACTCTAACACCACGTTGATTCCATGATTCTTTGAACGTTTCAGCCTCCCTAATAAGCTTACTTACTAACGGCCACATAAAGCATTCCGTTTTACCAGAACCAGTACCAGTAGAAATAAACAATTCTTTACCGCTATAAAACTCTTCTAGTGCTTCTATTTGATGTTGATACGGATTAGGAAATACCCCTAATCTTTTTTCTATCATTCTAGTAAGAATCTGTTTAACATCATTTGGTATTCTTGATGATAAGGCTATTCCATTCTCAATTGTTAAGTAGGCAGGACTGGATTCAATATACGGCTCTTGCCACAGAACGCCCTGTTTTTCAATTTCCTCATGACAAATTGCACGCAACTCATCATTTTTGCCCAAATATGCTGTTTCTATATATTCAACCAATTCATCTTTTATTGCTTTATGAGTGTTATATACGCTATATTCGTCCATCTTTTATCTCTCCTTAATTTCTATGTCAATACCGCTAATAATTTTTGAAATTGAAGGCCATATCTCTATTGGAACGGCAAACTGCATTTCATCAGCGTAATCATTTCCAATTGGCCAACCAAAAGCCTTCATTACTGATTCTTCATTTAGAGGAAATCTGCAAAACCTATTTATTACCACTAGGTTATCATGAAAGGTATAGTACAGTTCCATCGGATTGCCTGCTTGGTTTCTAAGCCAAAGCATAATCCGTCGATATTCTTTCATAGAAACCATTACATCATTAAGTCGTTGAACATACCAAGAAGTATTCTCGCGTTTTAAAATATAAAACTCATTTATGCTATTGAAGATTTGTATTCTGGCCAGATAGAACTTGGAAACATTATCTGGCTTTCTATCCCAAGAGTTATAAAGAGAAGCTTTTAATTGAGGAATAAAAAACTCGTATGGTTCTATGCTATCACATTTGGTCCAACAGGCTTTGTCAAAAAATGAATATACATCTAATGTCTCGTATATGTGTTCTCTTTTTATTATCGAATTATTGTCATCTGATTGTTCAGCAATCCGAGTTATACCACTTGCTGCTTGAATGCCAGTAAATTTACCCAAGTATCCGATTACTCTATCAACATCATCTCCATATGCGATAAATGATAAAGACGGTAAGTGTACATGATTTTCATCATCGCATATCAATTCGCCTGTTTGTATCATATTTTCTCTAAATGATGATACAAATTCTTTGTATGTATTGTCTTGCGATTCTTTGTCAATAAACCACGGTTTACATTCAGGAAACACCTCTAGTAATGAAGAAATGATTTCTTGTCCTCTTTTCAGCATATAAACCTTTGATTTAGGAAGAACAATACCTGTCTCATTTTCATCGAGAACAAAAAAACGCATCCATTCGGCTAATGCGGAATATATCACGCGACATGCAAAAGACTCCTTATTCTCATTCAAATAGGGAGCTATATGCATATCGCTTGACATTTTATCCAACAAGTTTCTATTCATTTTTTTCCGCGCTACCCATACATGCACTATCAATTGTTTTTAGAATTATCTTTCCTACTTGCTTTGAGGAATCAACATTTAAGTAAATGGCAATAATATGAGCAATTATGCAGGCGAATGTGTAACTGATCCTTCCATCACGTACTAGTTGCTGAACTTGAGTATCATATGCAGAACTTATACTCTTTTCATCCGGCATAGCTACTAATTCAGCTAATGTATTGTTGGAAACAATAAAAGTTCCGTTCTTTCTATAGATTTTTAGATAATCCTCAAGATTCAGATATAACACCTGATTGTATATATCTTTTGAAATCAAACGGGTTATGTCTTTACCAGATACGCCAAAAATCAAATTTTTTTCTTTACACACTTGGCAAAGTGTATTAATTGCTACTTCATTGTATAAATCAAAAAGCCCCATAATAATCACGGTTTTTGTATCACATGATATGACTTCTTTTATCAGACCATTTACATTAACTTGCGGATCAACAACAAAAATGCATTCCGGTGGCTTTTTCTCAGTCAGCAACGAATATGATAAAGCAACATGGCAACAGATTTCATTATCCAACAAAACACCTTTGCCAGCAGATAGTATGCTAATTACAGAACAAGCAATATCATTCGGCTCATTAAGCATAATTGATAGGTTTTCAGCAAAGTCTTCTGTAAATTCTGTAGCATTCGCTGCTCGATCTACTTCATCAAATATTTCCATTTCTATTTGTTGCTTGAAGTATCCATTATTGATTTCAGAGTGTGGCACAGAGTAATCACTGGACAGAATACCATATAGACCAACGTCTTTTAGCGTATCGATCATATTGATTCTAAGTTCTTCTATACATTCATTTGTAGCAGCTGCTATTTTTTTGCTGTTTTCTTCTTCCTTTTTTGTGTTAGTTTTGAGTTCTTCTAGATTCTTTTTGTGTTTGTTTATCTCTTCAATAACCTGCTTCCTTTCCTTTTTGTGTTTTTCATTCTCTTCAAGCAGCGTTTTCTTCTCAGATTCTAGTGATTCAATTTCCTTAGCGACCCTTTCTTTGAGCTCAGTCTGTTTTTCCATCCATTCGGATTCAATGCTTTTAGTCGCTCTTGCAAACAATACAGGATCACGAGCAACTATTTGTCCTAGAACACTATCCACATCTGTTTCATCAGACAAATAATCCTTTACAAAATTTGAACTCTCCTCAAGCTGAAGTTTAACTTCTCCCAACTCAAACGGAGTGTGTTTAAAAAACAATGAGAGTTCTTCTTCGCTATTTTCAGCATTCTCTATAAGAGTAAAAAACTCATCCATTATCTTCTTAGAGATGTTTTTCTTTTCTCTTTCTTTTTTGCAATACCATTTCAAATAGGCCTTAATGTAAGCTTTACTAGATCTTGGCACGAAGTAGCCAATCGTAGTAGGTAATATAGAAGCCTTGTAAAAAAATCTGCAAGCACTTGTGTTATCAAAAGACATCTGCTTGCACATATCTTCATCACTAAGATAATCTCCCTTTCCTATATCAATTACCGGGAACTTGTGTGTAGTATGTAATATATCTTCTACTTCCTGAGCAATCTTGTAGAGCTTTTCCGTTTTATCAAAATCTCTCTTGTTACATTTAATTGCTCGTAATGATTTAGAGCCTTTTCCTATTATCAGTAAAAAATCATCTTCTATATAGGATGGAAGACGAATGCCTTTTTGCAAAACATGAATAACTTCATTATCTGTTCTGCATTTTAATAACTCTGATTTGAAGACTACTTCAAGAAAACTATTATCATATGGATAAGAGTATTGTTTTTTTGGATCACTCTCTGAAGGAATCCATTTACGCATATATGCTTTCTGTATTTCAAAGTGTTCAGCTGGATTAGCACCTATTATTACAGGCTTAAACTTGTAATTCGAATTGTACTTATCCGTATATGTAGCTTGTGTAAACAAACCCGTATCAGGATCATAGTCAGCAATTCTGCAAAGCATAACCCTGTCGTTTACTCTGCAACCTATGCATAAGGAATAATTATATTCATTATCTTTCATATAATCCCTCCAAATATGTTATAAGTGGTCTTGAGATTTTCTTATCAGCCAGTATTTGTTTTGCTATAGCATTCTCATCAGATGCTGACTCTAATAATTCTCTAATGGCATAAGGTATTAATGATTTAGTAGCGTTTTTATGCTTAATATACAATGATTCAAGTTCTATATACCATTCATTTTTTCCCGTCTTAAGCTTTGGTTGACGTGTAATTAAACCTACAAGTACTGATGAGTTAAAAACGTATAATCTATCACCGGATTCGAATTTGTCTAGATGAAACTCTGTCCTTCCACTATAAAAATCAATATGTTTACTCATTACGTGAATAATTTCGCTTTTTTCTGATAAGAGTAATGATAAAGTCTTTTCGGCTGAGGTAATAACTGATCCAAATACATTGCGTCTTTCATTAAGGACTATGCTTTTACCCAAGCTAACTCCATTGCCATTTCGCGTACTCTTAACGAGAAATAGCCCGTTTGAGACATACTTCAAATCTATGTTTATAAGCATCTGAGGATCTAACATTGGAATCGAAATCAAGTTGTTTCTTTCCACCGATAATTGATCAGCTGTTTTCCCGTTACCTCGATAACAATAGACCCTAGGTAAACTATTGCCACTTTCAACATGGGCAAATACTGAATTAACACTTAAATCTGTTATGTATCCTTCCCCGGATTTTATTAATGGAGGCCAAACAGGTATAGCAACCGGAGTTTGCTCAAGTAAATGCAGTTTAAAAAGAGACAGGAAAATACTAGATATACTCCTAAACTCTTTGTCATTTAAACCGGTAGAAATCCGCATTCTATATATTTGATAATTCGGAGTGTCAATCAACAGGCGTCCTTCATATTTTATATCCACTCCAGATATTTTAGGTATCAGCTTCTTGTTTGTTGTTACCCAAAAATACTCCGTTCCTGTTGTTATTGAATCGCCAGAATGCAACTTTCTTCCATGACCAGAAACGGCAGTGAATACCGCACCATAATATGAAAAACCTTCAGCATATGATCCCCAATGCTTTTCCAATTCTTTAATTAGCCCCGTATTGCCTTGAAAAGAAATGGGTATGATTTCTTGGATGCACTTAGCTTCTTTAATTGAAATCCACGTACTGTTTTCTGAAGAAAAACGTTCACTGGTTACATTAAACCTATTGTTATTTCCGATATTCAATGTTACAGAAGTTTCGTTTAATGTATCTAACGTTTTTGGTTTTAAAGCTCGGAAACTGATATATAAAGAAAAACCTTGATCCGTATCTCTTGAAATATATAAAGGTAATCCAATTCTTTCATAAATTGATTCAGTAGAGATTCCGTCTACTCTACGATCACAATCGTCATGCTCATCACTTTTTTTGAAGTGAGAAAAGTGATTAGTGTATTTTCCTCGAGTTAAGAAAACACGCTCGCCACAGGCCGGGCAAATAAATCGATCGGCAGGAAATCTCAACAGATGATTATAATCTTCTGCATTCGACTCTTTTTCTTTTCCTCGTTCATAGAAGTCTATTGCCGTCTTCATTTGCTTAACCTATATATTACATACTATTTTTCGTCACCTTCGAATCCGGAATATGAACTAAAACCAAGCAAATACACTGCCGTAGCTAAAGCTTTTTCTCTGGATTCAATGTCTATTCTGTCTGCTTCTATGAGCAATTCATCATAAACTATATCTACTGGAATTAGGTTTTCTCCCTCAGAATTCACAACTTTATCAATCACACTCGGAAGAGCAATACACATCTTATAAAATGCATATTTATCACCAGTAACTAATTCATAGAACTGATCAATGCTTACACGTCTTATTAACTTATGGCCAACTTTCTTCCCATCCACTGTTGTTTCCCAACGTGTGTTTTGTGAGTGTTTTGATATAACTTCAACAAGAAAACATGCACAATCATCATCATCCAATAATTGCGACTGCATTTTAATAAATGTCTTGCTCGCAGATGCAGAATTCATAGTGTTATGTTTATTCTTCATCTCCACATACACTCTGTGAACTACCGTGCCATCAGGCATAGTAATCCCATTTGGATTATAATAAATCACATCCCAACCACCTTCATCTCCGTTAGCAGGAACACTGCAGTTTTTAATATACTTGAACATATACTGATGAAAGTATCCGATGTCATTATTATTCGACTTATCTCTCTGTCGGAAGATTTCATTGCTTATTGTTTCTTCCCAGGTTGCACGATACACAGTCTTATCAAATATTAGCTTGACAGGATCAATTATATTTTTATTAAATTTCTTCAGATCAAAAGAATCCAGCTTGTCACCATATTTCTGGATTGTTGAACGAACATGTTCTGTAAAATCTTCTTCGCTAATAAAAGATAACGTCCAGCTCATCTATGCTCCAAAGCCTCTCTTATCTTTGTACCAACATCATATGCAAGATTTACTGGTACAGCATTTCCAACTTGCTTATATTGTGATCCAATGCTGCCTTCAAATATCCAATCATCAGGGAATGTTTGGCAACGTGCATTCTCTCGAATAGTAAAAGGTCTTGCCTCAATTGGATGACACCGGTCGGTTTGCTTCTGACTGGGGGAAGTTAAAACAGTTAAAGAGGGTTCATCTAGACTTAATCGTCTCAGAATCCCTGTTCTACCGCCTTCCATTTCCCAACAGCTCTTCATATACTCTTTTGCAATTTTAGGATCAATATCTCTCCAGTATCCTCCAGGCGGAACTAACTCAAATATCTTAGTCTTATATTCCGAATAAAGCGTGCCCTCACTTGGGGGACAATCCAAAAGGATATCTCGAAGAACCGGTTTATAATCATGTGGTTCGGGGAACTCAAAATGGATCTTATCTGAAAGATCCTTTCTAATACCAATGGTTATTAAACGTTCTCTTTTTTGAGGAACGCCATAATCCCAAGCATTCAACACTTTTTTCTGAATGTCGTATCCTGCTTGTTCGAAAATTTCTGTCATTACGCGATAAGTTTTACCATGGTCATGGGAAAGCAATCCACGGACATTCTCAAACAAAAACATTTTGGGCTGAAGTTTTTCCAAGAATGTAGCATAATGGTAGAAAAGAGTTCCTCTTGCATCTTCAAGGCCAAGTTTTTTTCCTGCATACGAGAACGCTTGACATGGAGCTCCTCCAGAAAGGAGATCCAGATCTCCTTTCTTTATTGAAAAGAAATCCTCAAGATCTAGCTTTGAAATTCGAGCAACATCGCCTTCAATTACATTCCAGTATGGTCTATTACGTCTAAGTGTTGCACAAGCATCTGCATCAAATTCATTTAACGCTATTGTATGAAAACCTGCTCGTTCTATTCCAAGAGCAAGACCACCAGCACCTGCAAACAATTCTATCGTAGTAAGCATTACTCAACTCCATATATAACTGATTCTTTGCAAAATCATTCTAATAACCTCACAATATCTATCCGTTATTATATATCTACGATAAATCCATTAATGGGACAGATATTAGTGAATTCGAACAAATTGTATTCTTTTTATTATAATATAAAAGCTCTTTTTTTGTAATGCACTATAAATCAGCGTGGTCATTTATCACCAAAGCTGTTTCTAAAGCAAAACCTTAGTTTTGATTTCTTAATGCTTCTATTTCTTCTGCTAATCCAATTATAGTTTCGTTAAGTACGGTTGAATAATCAACTTCTGCTGAAACTTCATTGAAGGCTTGAATTAAATCGTTATAAAAACCGGGATCTCCTGTTAGATGATACCAAAACTCTTGACCAACATACACAGTGTAATCTTCCTCTAACTTTCTGTAAAAGGAATTCAATTCTGCTCTTGTTCCATAAAGAATACCTACTACACAATCACACGGTGCAACACGTGCTCTATTTTGCCTTGCAAGATTAATAGTGTCTCTAAAAGCAGATTGTATAGCTTCTCCCCCGCCTTTATTAATACAATTAGGACCAGCTTTCAGTTGACAATACTTGTGAATATGATCTATTTCGTCGTTGAATTCAATATCCATGCCCTGTGTTGTAGACGGGAATGAAAATAGGACTTCATTTACAAAATGCTGCATGTTGGAGCCGAAAGATGTAGTTATAGATGTTCCTAATGCTCTTGCATATATTAATACACGTGCCAAATTATAGGAAGAATCTTCACCAAATGCAAATTGCGGTAAATAATGCTCTAGAAAAGGATTAACATTAAACTCTTTGAGCCTTCTCAGCTTCCGAGTGTTTTGAATATGTTTGCTAATGATACGCTCTCTCATAAACACTTGTGCTGATTCAAGTATTATCTTCTTTTTTTCCTCTGTCATTTTTCTCCTCCCAAAACAAAGTGCTTTTATTTAAAGTGCGCTGACTGCATTGATTTACTTCTTCAAAATGTGTTCTCTATGATTGTTACAATAGTTTTGCATCAATACAATTTTACCAAAACACGTATACTTCGATAACTGTTTACTACTGTACATATTTAAACTTAACTGCATCTATTGCCAGGTCAACGTAATTTACGTCGAAATCCTTCTTGTTGGTATTCAGAGCCTTTAACAATTCTTTGCTTGACTTGATCGACTTTCCAAGCAAGTCTCTATCCTTGTCGTCTAACTCAACCTGATATAAAAGATTTGCGAGATATACAATTACATCTTTATCACGGATATATCTTTCAGGATAACCAGTCATATGCATTATTGACAAATAATACTTAAAATCCTCTTTAGAATATTTTGGCTGAACTCCTTGAATCGGATTGGTTATCAGTGCCGTCGCAGAAGAAACCAGATTGACATAGGCGCCTAACTCATATTGTTGTTTTTCGGTCATGGAAGAATAATCCAATCCATATGTTTCCAACTTTATAAGTGCATCTCTTAAAGAAGCAGTTTCATCATTAATACGCTTAATGCGTTCGTTTATTTCTGCAATGGCTAATTCATTATTCTTTACATCGCGTTTGCTGATTAGTGTAAAGATTTTCTCCAAACGTTTCTGATCTTGTTTTGCCACTACAAGCATAATTCCACTTGCCAATATGCTGACTCCGGCAATAGTCCATCCAATTGGTCCTGCAAGGCTCAAAAAAGCTTCACCAGCCACCATTCCACCACCTCCAGCAGATAGAGCACCACCTCCAAGCCAAGCTAAAGCTGCGTTAGTTGCAGCTGCTCCTGAAAGCGAGGAAATGGCTGTGCCGGTTGATGCTACGCCAAATGTAGTAGCAACGCCCATAGCCGCAGAGGGTCCTAATGCAGCTACCGCTACACCTACACCAGCTCCTACAGCACCACCAACACCTTTCTTACAAGCATCTTCATAATCTTTTTCTATTTTCTCCGCTTGCAGTTTCCAAATTAGACGTGTTTCTTTTGCCTGTTCAAACTCATGTTTCTGTTCGCTCGGCATATTTTTGATTTTATCGAAATGCTCCTGGATATCGTTCAGCGCCTCACTCAGATCGCTTATGTTTTCTCCGAGTTCTACTATCTTTACATTTGTTCTTGTAACAGCCTCCTGCGCTTCCTCTTGAGCTTCCTGTAATGCCGACTTCTTCTTCTTACTGGCTTTCTTTGTAGAACGAATCTGATCCGGTTCCAACTTGCTGCTTAACATGTTTAGGGCGGCATCCAGCAATTCTATATTTACATCCCTAGCTTTTATTTCATATGTCTTCATGAATTCATCGTTTTTCATGAGGCATTTGCACAGAACCAATTCTTCACTTACATTTATTTGAATCTTGTATAAGAAATTACACAAAAACATCAATAGTGTCTTGTTACTTATTGCAAATGTCTTTGAACGAATAACAGCTTCTCTTTTATAGATATACCCCTCTTTTTCAGAAGCCATCTGCCATGTGACTTTTCCCGCACTTGAAATCTTCGCAATGTGATCACTATAGTCTTCAATTAAATCATTTAATGAAAGAATATATCTGTCAAAATCCATATCTGAGTAATATGGTTTTAGACCCTCGATTGGGTTTACAACTAGCTGGGTAGAAGAAAGCATCAGATTCAGATATGTACCCAATTCATACTTCTGTTCATCTGTCATTCCACAATAATTGCTTCCATACCCCTTAAGTATTTCAATTCCACGATCCAGTTTTGCTTTTTCATATTCGATACGCTTCATTCGCTCGTTAATTTCTGCCAACGCACATTTATAAGCCTTGTTATTTCTATCGTAGACTCTTACAAACAGATCACGAGCACAATCCTTTTCAGCCTTTTTCTTTGTCCAAATAAAGCCTGCAGCAAGAATAGAGACAGGATCAACAATAGGTGCAGTTCCGATTGCTAATGCAACTGCTAATGTAGGAATACCTCCTAATGATGGAGCTAACAAACCTAAAGAAAGTGTCTCAAAGCAAGTCGCCAAACCAGAAGCTAAACTAGGTGAAATTGCTAGAGCAGAAAAACCTGTTTCCAAGCCGGTCATTCCCGGCTTCGCATTATATGCACCTTTTTTTGCTTCTTCCATTATGTCATTTGCCTGAGCTTTCCAGGCTTCACGCATCTTCTGCAGAGTCTGATACTGCAGCCTCTTTTCATCAGGAATACCTCTAATGGAATCAAAAATATCTTGGATTGAACTCAAACTGTCATATAGTCCAGAAGATAAAACACCTAAATCATCTATTCTTTGAATAGTAATATTCAGAGAGGACTCTAATTCCTGCTTAGCTGCATCAACACTTATCTTCTTTTCAGCCATGATTATTTCCTCCCATAAAATAGTTATCTATATCTGTCTTGTCCTTTAATATTCTTTCTGTTGGGACACCGCGTTTCTTCGCTAATTCTACTGACTTTCTAAATGCCTCCTTATAAGCGGAACTATTCTCAAAGTCATTAATAAACTTCAGCAGTTCTTCATCGTCATATGCATCAGCTAACAGCTTTAGACCCTCAATATGATCAACTATAATCAGTCTGTCGCCTTCTAATGACCATTTTTCTTTATTAAGCCTATAAACCTTAAATCCACGATTCGCTTCACCCGCCAGAGATATTCCAAATCTCCCAAGACCAGGAAGATTTAACCGCATTGCAAATTCCATAACATTGAAATAGCCTCCACCTTTAGCAAACCCCTGGCCAACAGCATCGCCAACATCAAGCAAACAGAACGTCCCGTGTGCAACAGTCAACATTCGTTTTACAGTAACATTGCTAAATGGCTCACACGCCTTCCATAAACCAATAAATGACCTATACTCTTTTGGGGTAGCTGAGTAGTATTTGAAAAACCTTCTCAATGAATACATTAATCTAACAAGCATTTCATTGATGAATACTGGTATAGATTGGGCGGCTTGAAACCTTGCGTCATATCCTTTTTCGAATAGTTCACATGCAAAATCGTTGAAATCCTTCTCAAACTCTGTTCGTTCGATTTTAAAATTTGCTTTAACTGCTGTAACATCGTTCATCCATGTCCATAAAGGAGACGGAATTCCCATCCCCCTTCCTTTACTTCCAGATGAACCAGAATTATCTGAAATAATATGGCCTATCCAATTCACAAATGCAAAGAAGAGTTTACTTGGCGTACTGTTTCCTCTTAACTCAAACTCACCTTTGTAATCCATCGTTATTAATTCACCACCAGAAACAAAATGAGCCGTATATGTACTTGCATCTGTGTCTATGAATTGATCAAGAATAGAGAAGAATAATCCACACAAAGAAGGATTATGTGCTAAAGACTTAAAATGGTGATTCTTGGGGTACATATGCAGTACATCAGCAGTTGCACCATCTGGAAACACTTGATCATAGGGGATTTTGAATTTACCTTCTAAATACTCAATGGAAGAATGTAACGAGTCGGGGACTGGAAGTTTATCATTTATAGATCCATCCCATCCGCAGAGCTTAGCAAAACGTTCTGTCATATCACCAAACCACTTGTCAGTGATATTACATAGCGGCGATTCACCGGGTTTAGCAACCATGAATATATCTATAATTCCACACAATGCGCCAGAACTGACCGCTAAAGCATAATCGAGCCTGTCACATTCTGGAGTAAGAGCCTTAATAGAATCTATTGTTTCTTCTATCGCAAGGTCTATATCTTCTAACTCTTTATTCGCTTCCGCTAACGAAGATTCTATAGAGTATTCAAACGAATAACCGTTCTCGGTAACAGAAAAATCAAACAACATCTCATTATCATTGATGGTATTCATAGATTCTTCCTCTCATATTTATTGCTAAAGCGCCTACACGATAGAATTACATCAGATGAACAGTGACATAATTGAACTATTTCATCGGTGGAAAATCACGCAAATCATCCGGAACATATTTAAAATAATTAGTATTCAACTTGTCTTTAACATCTTTACTTATTGTTTTACCGCTACCGCCATTAATACAACATGATACATAATATTTGAATGTTGTATCATTGATCTTTCTCTCGCTTCTGAAAAGAGTAAAGGCTAGATCTCCAAAAACACTCTTATTTACATTGTCATCAATATATCCCGATGAATATATTTTAACGTTTCTATTTCTACTGCTATTCTCTATAAAGGTAATGAGTTTATCTATACTGTTGCCACGTATAAAATACTGCCCATTGTTCCAGTGATTTACTGGACTTCCAAGAACAATTACATCAGGCTTAGCTTTACTAAGAAACGAATCCAATCCATTCATTTTCGAGTATTCAACATACGAGCTTGGAAAACGCATAAGACATACATTTTTCAAATCATTACCATGCACATTATTAAACCAACTGTAATTCGTTAAGTCTCCTACAAATACCATCTGATTGCCACAAAAATCCACAACAGTGACTAAGGAATAATCATCTTCATTGTCTTGATACTTACTATTACTGCCGCGGTACACATTAAGCTTCAGACCATAACAAAGAGATAGTTCAGTTGAATCATCACCCTTTACCGATATATGGTCTGATATAGATAATGCCTCGCTTAAATACACTGCATATGCCGTTCCGGCAGTGTCAGTGTTGTTTGTCATAGAAATATCATTATCTATGATTTTTTCTATTTTAAACTGGTCAATTACGCTCTCTTTATCAGATGCTGATTCGCCAATCAATTGACTGTAATTTGACAAGTGGTAATGAGAAACTATTACACACTCTATAACTCCATCTACCACATAATCTTTTAATTTTTCAATTAACACTTTGGAGTCAAGATCTGCACTTCCACAATCGATTAGAATATCGTAATGACCATATTTCACTAGAGTACAGTTGTAATATGACAGGTTTCCGGCCCGCTCTTTAACCTCTAATTCACCATCATCTTTTACAGATATATTTTCATCAAAGAAATATGTATTAATCTCGTCTGAAATCTTTTCATCGTTAACCAGGCGCCAATACCAACTATTACTGGATCCATCGAGTCCAGCTTGTTTAATAGTACGGTTTTGGTTGAGTTCGCTTTTAACTCGGACGCTTTTACCATTAAAACTGAATTCACATTTGCCAAACAAATCGTTTGAATCATCAACCTCGTTATTAACTACCGTTGGGTATATATAATCCGTGTATTTAAGGAATGAACTAATGCTCTTTGATAAAGCATCCTCTTTTATTTTATGATTATAAGTAATTGCAACATATGCAGGTCTAATCCAATCAATAAATTCTTTATTGTTTGATGTATCACTTCCGTGGTGTCCTGCTTTGAAAAAAGTAACATTTCTTAATAACTGAGGATGATTCTTATACAGTGTGAGCTCGCCAGAACGTTCCAAGTCTCCGGTAAACAATAGTTTTTGTTCACCAATAGTAAATAGGCAACATACACTCTGATCGTTGTCTATTCCTGTGTCATTTTTCTGATTGTAAAGAACTGTCAGCTTAAAACGTGAATCTATCACGTATTCTTTGGTTAGTCGACTAAGAGAAAGGTCACCATTAGGTGAATAATAATCCGCACCTTCAAGTTTTGAAAGTGCTGCCTTATACTTTGTCAGTATTATCTTTTCATCAACAGATTCTTGATCCGCTTCGAGTTCAACTCCAAAATCAATAATGTGTTCTATATTACAGCCGTATTCAGCAAATAGCTCAAACAAACGCGGAGCATTTTTTATGTGATCACTATCCGGATGGGTAAAAATCACATATTCCCAGGTTTTATCGCCAGTAGCCTTCATCTCTTCCAAAACTTTAGTTGCTTCATCAATTGTTTCATCGCCTTCAGATGTATCTATTAAAATCTGTGTTGTATTTTGATATTTCAAAATAGTACAATCGCCATCATCAGCAGAACTTATAATTTGCACAGACAAATCATAAGGATAGTTGATCTCGATTGGTGCATCAGAAGAAGCAGTAAGATCTGTCTGCTCTGTTATCGAAGAATTTTCTGAATTCTCTATTTCGTCTGACGAGGATGAAACTTCAGTAGCATCCGTTTTGCAACTGGAAAAGAGCAAAGAAATGGACAAAGAGAATACAACAGATAAGATAGCTGCACGATTCAATTTGACCATTTTCTTAATGTCCTTTACTTTAAATTTAGCTTAACAACTACTTAGTTATCTTTTTGTACGGTTTTTCTTGATTGTTATCATCCTCATCGGTTGTATTTTTTTCAGGATTATTCTCATCATCGTTTTTTTCTTCAGAATCATCCTTTTCCGATGATTCCTTTTCTTCTGCCTTTTCTGTCGGTTTAAGCGCCGCCGGAGTTGGTTTTACGACTTTTGCTGTGGCCGCCTTTGCTCTAGACTTTTTAACGCCAACGACAATTAAAACGATAGTAACTACAACGATCACAAAAATAACGAGTAGAATAATACCAATTGTCTTCAGTATTCCTGAAACGACCCCTTTGATTGGACTATTCTGTGCTATTGATGAGTTGCCTGTTCCTTCTTTCACAGAAGTGATAGTAAATGAATCACTGCAGTTCAAATGTCCGTCGTATATAACAACAACTACATTATCGCCCTTGGATACTACACCGCCGATAACAGAAAGCTTGTTTTTATCTGTACAAATATCACTAGGACCCTGATCATAGTTGACCTGAACTTTAATTCCGCCTAAATCAACTCTGTCTCCATCCTGATACTCACGATCTGCAGGAGTCTCTTGAATCTTTATGCTCGTAACTTGTCTCTCTGTTACCGGAACAACATAATTAGCGTATATGTCATTTCCGTCGGCTTGGTATTTAACCCTTATATAATTATCACCTTTAGCTAAATCATCAGCAGCCGTCGCCAATTCAATTTTGCTCTTATCAACAAGGCTCGCAAATTTAGAATCAGCTTCCGATATTCGGGTTCCATTACTTAATACAACGGTAACGGCTACATCATCAGGGGACCATGAAGAAATGAATTCGTCAGCCTTGTCCAAATATACCGTCTTTTCAGACTTTCTCTCTAATACGAATTCAACTATTGCATTCTCACTGATTTCAAGCGATACGTTGCTATTGCATTTGACTGCTTTGTCAAACATATCAAAAGCAACAGAATATGCGCCTTTACCGACTGATGTTAAGGAAGTATCGAGTTCTTTATTAACTCCGTTTTCTGTTAGACGGACATTAAAAACTACCAAACCATCATAGTCGTCTCCGTCTCTGACTTTCACTTTTAGTTTCAGACCATTGATCGTTAATTTATCTCCACTGCAATAGCCATTCTTCATATTGTTATCAGAATCATCTAAGACAAGACTGATATGATCACTCTTATTCTTTTCAAGAATATGTCTCAAAGATCCGGAATAGTCATAGGTTGAATCATAGAAATTCGCGCTGTTACTGATTTTGCTATTGCCATTCTTATCGAATTCTTCATCATTTGTTTCATATGCTTTTGTGCTGTCAATACTATCTGCATTCTTAGAATTAGGAATTAAATAGCAATGCATATTGTTCTTTGCTTCACAATATGAGTAACAGTTATTCAGCATAAGCGTTTTATCTGAAGCAATTACAGCTATGCTCTTCAAATGGTGATATGAACTAGGCTTTACCACACTCATCCCAAAATTCTTCGTGCTTGAATCAATCGAGCCTGCGGACACTTGGATATATATATTCTCTAATCTTACAGAAGAATTCTTTTCACAATAACCAATTAAACCAGATGTATATGTTCTGACTTCATTCTTAACAAAATTGTTATTAGCTGTAAATGAATAAATACGATAATCAGCATCATTTATAAGGACACATCCGTCAAGCGAGCCTGCAGTTGCTTTACCAGCGAAACCACCAGTGTAAACAAAGATGTTATCCTTATTATCCTTTCCGTTATTCAAATAAGCTCCGAGAACACTACTATTTTTAACCATACAACCTTTAATGCTTCCGGAATTCTCACCAACCAGCAATCCAGTACTCATTTCTGATTGCTTGAAATCCTTCTTTCTCTCCGGGTCGCTTTTTAGTGTTGATTGATCAATATCAACATTGCACAAATAGCAGTTGGTAATTAAGCAATCACTTATAGTTCCACTGTTCTTCGCGCAAAGAATACCGGCAACACTAGCGGTAATTGCATAAACCTTGGAAGGGCTGTCATCATCCAAGGACAGTCTACTCTTAGAAAACTCATTAACATTTGAACATGTTCCGGCGTTGGTAATCTTTAAGTTTTTGATTTCTCCCGATTCTCCGATTTCTCTAAATAATCCCCACTGATCAGCTACTTCAATTTTAAAATTGGATATGCAGCAATAATTTCCATTTAAAACACCATTAAACTCTCCGAGAGGATGAATTGTTGCGCCTTTGAAATTAATATCCTTAATCAACTGATAATATGTGTCTTTTTTTGCATTATTAAGGCTTTGAAATTGAGAAGCATTAGTAATCAAATAAGGATAATACTTTGTACCTGAGCCACCTTCAAATTGGCAAGTTTTAACTGGTGCTGACAACAATGTGCTCTCCGTACTGTCATCTTTATACTTAATCGTGACATTATCGTTCTTCTTGCCAGTTATCTTGAAAATTCCACTTCTCTTGTCAACTACTTCGCAACCGTTACACACATATTCATAGTTTGTGGATCCAGGGTTACTTATGCACAAGTAAACAGTATCGCCTTCATGCAATTCGTTATGATTACCACTAGACGAACCAAAATCATTAATATCAACATAGTACAAATAAGAATTCTTTGTCCTGATGAATACTCCGTCAATTACCGGAGCTGAAGAATTCTCTGTAGAGTTCTGAGCGCCAATGCTCCTGTTCATAGAAGGATACTTATTTATGTATTCTTCGTACTTATCACCGCACATTTTTGTAAACGTGTTAATCAAATATGTGCGAATCTGCGGATCTGCGTTGGGATCTAATAATTCCCATACTGGAATCAGGCTACATCCGTTGGCCACACCAATTATCGCAAGATTCTTTCCTTCATTAATGGAATCAACCCATCTTCCGTATTCATATTTGCCGGTTCCGGTTATTGATGGATTGTATGTGAAAAGGCTATCGATGTTTACACCGGCAACAGCTTCGCCGCCATATGACTTAAAATTGTATGTGCTTGTTGTTTCACTGGTTGTCTCAGCACTGCCGTAGGTTTCATTTATGCTCATTGACTTGCCAGCAACAACATTATAGATAGCACCAGATATCTTGGTTTCAAGTGATAAGCCCTGATTCAACTGAACCGAAGAATCACTAGTAGTTTTATAGTTAGTAATATTCATCTGTCCACCATATTTGTAACCAGTGCTTAAATGTGTTCCATATGTATTAAAGAATGCTTCTGCGTCTGCTTCGCTCCGAATTTTATTGATATCTTCAACAAACTTAGGAGATAAGTACTTGCGTATATCTTTAGTTTCTATGTTATGAACAACGTAAGATCCTTTTTCGATTCTGCATGAATACATTTCATAGTACTCGGAATAAGCATTTCTAACCTTCTTGTCCATGTTAAATGCTACATCCAAATTGGCACTGAACACATACCACGCCGCATTTGTACCATCAACAACTGATAGTGAGAACTCCTTCTCCAATTCTCTGAAACTGGAACATGCAAAACTTTTATTCTCTTGTTCTCCCGAGAAATCATTCCATACAATCGGGTAGTCACTATTGAGATCAATAATAGGATGAACCTTCGGAATAGCGTCGGCTTCCATCAATGACTTTCCACCGGTAATGTTATATCCGTAATATAGATTCTTTGCTTCTGTTGTCAGCACCTTGTTATTCGGGGATGCACTTGAGGAAGAAGTCTCATCGGCAAGAACGACATTATAACCAATAGAACTCATCAACAAAGCTGACAATGTAGCGACTGAAATAGATGACACAACGGTCTTTAACGCACGCTTCATAACAATTCCTCCAAAGATTCACTGATTGATAGTGATACCCTAATATAATATTTATATTATCAGTTACAAATTTCTAAAGTGTTTTCTTGATGTAAACAAAATACCACTATGATAGGGAAATACAACAAACTGCCAGTTAAAGCTTGAATACAATTATCCTTCTGGAGTTATATCAGCCATGCCACTAACATCAGCAAGAAGCCAAATACTGCCAATACGACCTTAAATATGCATGCAACAACAATGATGACTGCAAAAATCAGCCCTAATACTTTTCTGATCATATCCTTATTCCTCCTGAATCAACTAACCACTTATTCCTTAAGTTTCGGGTATACCTGGTTTAATTCTACAATGAGGATGGGGACATTAATGGGACTGATGAAGATGGATAAAGGATGCCGAAATAGTCCCATTAATCTCACTTCAGGCATGCTATATTATCCATGAAAGCAATGAAATTACCTCCTTTCTTACTTACCTACCGTTGCTTTCAACACCTCCTTTCTATAGACGTTTCTTACCTCGCCCGGCAGAGATGCCGGGCAAACTTTTTTCGAACTTCTAAATTAAGATTTATATTTGTTCTAATGCTTTTCTATATCATTACCTCTTTTGATAGCTCTGATTTATGAATTGATATTAAAGCACATGGTTATACTCGTATTAAAAATTCTTCCATTTTATAAGTGGGTTCAAAACTTTTATACAACACTCCTCTTTTCCCTATCAAATCGACATGAAAACCGTGCTATAATGAATCTCAAAAAACTGGGGGGGGAGTATATGGACAACTATTTAATGGCAATAATACCAGCTGTTCTTTCAAGTGTAATTTCGGGAATAATCACTGCTTTAATTCAACCCATTGTCGATAATTGGTTAAAAGTTGCTATTGAAAGCAAAAACAAAAGAACTGCTGTTAAGATTAGTATTATTGCAATTACATTTGCTATTGTATTTGCTATCGTTTTTGCATCATGTGTCTTTATAGCAATGCGCTACAATCTTGGAAATGGTACAGGGACAACTAGTGAAACTACAAAAGTTACTGATACAAGTAGCTCCTCACAAGATTTATCAGGTAATAATTCGCAAGGTAATAGTGATCAAGATGAAACAACCTCATCTACATCAAATCCTATTTCATTGCTCAAGTTAGAACCATATACAGGACAACGGTTCCATGTCGGTTATGATGATTCTGATTGTGAAGATGTTTTTGGCAATAAATACTCGACTACACTGTATAGTTATAAAGAACAAGAAAATGGAGAGTGTTCAGTTACCTATCGCATCAACAGTCAGTATGATAAGTTTACTTTCACATCAGGAGTTAGCGGAAGGGGATCCGAAGGGACAGCTCATATATTTATATATGGAGATGGTAAACTTCTTTATGATAGAAAGCTCACGTGCACTTCAGAAAGTGAATTTGTTGAACTAGATGTGCATGGCGTTAAAGATTTGACCATAGAGATGTATGGTCATACAGAACCTGTAGTTTCAATCATTGGTTTCACTCTATTATGCGCACACATTTGGGATCCGATACTACAGTAAGCGTCACATAAATGCAGATTTTGCTTCATAAGAGAATGATGATGTAGGAGCATCAAGTATTATTGCTGTTTATTATATCTCCTAATAAACAAAATAGTTTGCTTTCAGGTGGAGATAGTGGACTGCCTTTCGGAAATGTAGATATGTTGTATTTCTTCTCCATATAGAGTCGTTCAAGAAGATACAATGCACTTAGCGAATAAACAACATTTTTTAAATTTGCTTTGCTAAAGTTCAACACGCCAGAATCGTCACGTGAAGTACGAGCATGTTTTACAAAATTATAATCGTTCCACCAAAAAGGGCTTTTACTATTATCAGCCAAACATATTTGTTTGGAATTGTTCTTTTTTGCCTTAATGGTATATTTCCAATTCTTAAACGGAATTAATTCGTATCGCGGTCCTTTTAAGCATACAGCTCGACCTTGTATATTAGTAAAAATCTGTTGAACCTCATATCCCCATTTATTAATATTAGTTCTACGGTCAACCTTAAAGTTTGGGTTAAAAGAACACGCTATGCGTTTTCCAAGAGTGTCAATTTCGCTACAAATTGCCTGTAATAGCTTAAGGTATTCAACTGAATAAGTTTTATAGTTATCACTACATAATTCAACATATTTGGTTGTGTTTATAAATTCATTTTCGAGTTCAATATAATAGGATCAATAGTCTCTAATAAAGAATGCAGCCGACATAACAACCTCCAATTGGTTATCTAAAGACCATAATATAACGCAAAATATAATTAAATAATCATAACCAAGAACTACTATCGGATAAGGCCATTATAACATGTTTACTCCCCTACTCCCCTCATCCCCATCTTAACCGTCAGGTCGCCTAGGCTTTTGTCGAACTGGGCGCGGGAGATGGCGCCGTGGGCGAGGAATGTTTCGAGGGTCTTCTTCTGTTCCAGGTAGAGCTGGATCTTCTTTTGTTCAGGGG
>JAEEGL016861582.1_pt1 | contig 26996 bp, 20 predicted proteins | sample 9134231 | NCBI WGS metagenome assembly JAEEGL01 (sample SAMN16246548, study PRJNA631951) | gut metagenome | biome: gut microbiome; feature: rumen; material: fiber-attached | host: Bos | place: Iran: Karaj | collected 2018-10 | reverse complement strand
CCCGGGTCATCCGCTTCTTCAAGGACGGCAGGCTGGACGAGGAGAAGACCTGCGAGCTCCTGCGTGACACGCTCAGGGACATCCCCTATGCCGTCATCCCCGGTTTTTACGGGGCCGACGAGGACGGCAGCGTCATCACCTTTTCCCGGGGCGGCAGCGATATCAGCGGCGCCCTGGTGGCCAACGCCGTCAACGCCGACGTGTATGAGAACTGGACGGACGTGACCGGGTTCCGCATGGCGGACCCCCGCATCATCAAAGACGCGCAGTTCATCGATTCCCTGACCTACCGGGAGCTGCGGGAGCTGAGCTATATGGGCGCGACCGTGCTGCACGAGGACTCGGTCTTCCCCGTGCACAAGTCCGGCATCCCGACGAACATCCGCAACACCAACGACCCGAGCCATCCCGGCACCATGATCAGCGCCTCCTTGCGGCCCGGATCCACCCGGCACACCATCACCGGCATCGCCGGCCAGAAGGGGTTCACCATCATCCACATCGAAAAGGACATGATGAACAACGAGCTGGGTTTCGGCCGGCGCGTGCTCCAGGCCTTTGAGGAAAACGGGGTCAACTTCGAGCACCTGCCCACCGGCATCGACACCATGAGCGTCGTAGTCAAGGAAGCCGAGCTGGCGCCCCACCGGGAAGCGGTCATCGAGCGGATCAAAGAGCTGGTGCAGCCCGATAACCTGACGGTGTCAGACCACCTGGCCCTGATCGCCACCGTGGGACGGGGCATGGTGCGCGTTTTCGGCACCGCGGCCCGGCTGTTCACCGCCATTTCCACCCGCGGCATATCCATCCGCACCATCGACCAGGGATCCAGCGAGCTGTCCATCATCGTCGGCGTGGATGAGGATGATTTTGAGAACGCCGTCGAGGCCATTTACGATACTTTCGTACGCACCTGACCTATCACCCATTTTTAAAGGAGCACCCATACCGCTATGAATCTTCAGGGCAAACTTTCACTGGCTTTTCTGGAAGAGGACAGACCCCAGGGAGGCCTGTTCCGTGTTAAGCCTTTATTGAACGACGATACCGTTTTTGCTGCGGACCTTAAAAAAGAACTTCCCGACGACGGCTATCTCAGAGTGGTGCCGGACAAGGACGAGCAGCGCACTTTCAAGACCCGGATGCGCGAGATCGCTCCCCTGTGCGTCCTGGACCTGACGGGCGAGACCAAGGGCAAGGTCAAAAAGAACCGCAACTACCGGCCCGATAAAAACGAGTTCAATCAGTATGTCATCTATTCGGACGTGATCCGGCCCTGTCCCAAAGACCTGATGTATCAGGTGGTGCAGGAGAGCGGCCTTGAAAACGCCGTCACCGAAATGGTCTATATCCGCAGCGGCGCCAATATCCAGGGGCCCTACCTCAGGACCGGTGAAGCGGCCAGTGAGACCGAAAAACTGCCGCCCGACAGCCGGTTCCTGAAAACAGTGGAACTGCCGGACGGCAGGGCCCTGCTGATCTACTGGCCCGCCCGGCCGGCGGAAGAAAAGGAGCCGTCTCCCCTCTCCCTCAATGCCGCCGAACAGATCCAGGCGCTCAACGATGACCTGAAGGGGCTCAACAATCCCCTGAAAGAAGCGCCCGAACCCGTCAGGGACCTGCCGGCGACGCCGGTCGGAAAGGGCACACCGCTGCTCCCGGCGCTGGTCGCGCCGCCGACCGTCAAAAAAGCCGTCAATCCCCTGGCCCAGGCCGTGGAGGCCCAGCGTAAGAGCGTCTCTGAGTCCTCAAGCGCGGAAGAGACCCGGAAAGGCGCCCGTGACGCGCTCCCCGAAAAGCTCAGGAACGGCCTGAACGCGGCCATGAAGACCGAGAGCGGCCGCAAAGCCCTCGCCGATCTTATGCAGGACCTGGGAGCCGTGCCCGGCTTCCCCGGCGCCGCCGTCATAAGCGGCGGAGAGGATGGATTCTCGGAGCGGCTGCAGGATCTGGAGGCCGAACGGCTCCACCTGATCATGCAGCTGGACGAAGCCAAGAAGGATCAGAAAGCCTATGCCGACAAGGTGATCAAAAGCGCGGAGGCCGAAAAAAAGCGCGAGCTCGACGCGCTCATCGGCATCATCGGAGAGAAGCGCCGCATCATCGACGAGCTGACCGAAAAACAGGAGACCCTGATCCGGCCGGCGGACGGCGCGCCTCTCCCGGCAGCCGGGCGGTGCGCGACGCCCGAGGAAATGATCCGGCAGGTCCTGGACGCGTTCCACGCCTCAGGCTTCGCCATGAACCGCACGGAAGCGGCGGCCCTGATGGCCGTCATCGCCCAGTGCCGGGGGATATTCGCCGTCAGCACGGTCGAAAGATCCGATACGGTCATTTTCGCGGACGCGGTGAAGGACGCCTTCGGCGTTCCCGTCCGGATGCCCGGCCCGGCCGAAGGCGCGCCCGAGGGCTCGGACGGGCTGCGTCTGACATGCGTATCAGACGGCGTGCCCGCGGCAAGGGGCGCGGAGATCTGTTTCGTCCCCACCGTGAAATATGAGCTCGGGGACGGGATGAAAAGCCTCTTTTCGCTGAGCCCGTTCGCCTTCGTGCCGCTGCCCAGAGCCCAGGGCATCCTTAAAGCGCCGCTGCCCGCGGCCGCTGTCCCCGTGTCCGCCGCCTGGCTCAGGCACACCTTCGCGCCCCGGGAGCTCGACCTGGAAGCTCAGGATATGCTGCGCAGGCTGCAGGGGAAGCTGCCCGCCGCTGTCCTGAGACTGTGTGCCGGCCTGATCTCCGCCGTCCATCCCTATGCCGAGGGATCGCTGCGGGAGGTGACGGATCTGGCCCTTTCATACTGCGCCGTCCCCTATATCAGGATCGCGCAGACCGATACCGCCGACATCCTGCCCCTGATCAAAGGGATGCCGCGCACTTTAAGGATGCTCAGCGATGGTCAGTGAGATCACGAGCCTGAAAAATCCCCTCATCAGGGAGATACGCCGCATCCGGGAGAAGTCGTCGGACCTTTTCCTGGTGGAAGGCAGAAAAATGACCGCCGAGGCCGTGGCCTGCGGCGCGGCCGAGACCGTGCTGTGGACCCCGGAGGGGCGTGACAGGTCGGGCCTCAGGCCCGGGGACGGCACACAGACCATCCTGGTGGACACGAAGGTCATGCAGGCTGTCAGCAGCCTCAAGACCCCCCAGGGGATCGTCTGCGTCTGCCGGAAGGATCACCCCTATCCCCGGCCCGCATACCCGTTCCTTTCCGTCGCGCTCAACGGTGTCCAGGATCCCGGCAACGTGGGGACGATCCTCAGGACCCTGGACGCGGCCGGCGGCGGCACGGCGTATCTGGACCGGGAGTGCGCCGATCCCTACGGCGCGAAGGCGCTGAGCGCCAGCATGGGGAGCATTTTCAGGGTGCGCGTGTCCGTTGCGGACGACCTGCCCGACACTTTACGTTCCCTCAAAGCTCAGGGAGTATCCACCCTGGCCGGTGACCTTGGCGGGGAGGAGTTTTTCGGCCATCCCATGCTGGGCAGCAGGGTCTGCGTGGTCATCGGCAATGAGGGACACGGCATCAGCGACACTGTGCGCGGCTGTGTCGATCACCGGTACAGGCTCCCCATCCCGGGCGGGGCGGAATCCCTGAACGCCGCCGTATCCGCGGGGATCTTCCTGTATGATCTGCTCAGGGATATCCTGCATTGAAACGGAGGATACCATGAATATCGCGAACCATAAAAACGAGCGTGTCCATATGATCGGGATCGGCGGGAGCAGCATGTCCGGCCTGGCCGAGATGCTGCTGCGCCAGGGCTATCATGTGACCGGTTCCGACAACGCCCTGTCCCATACGGTGGAAAGGCTCCGGGATCACGGGATCGATGTGGTGATCGGCCACAGGCCTGAGAACGTGCACGGCGCCGGGATCATCGTCTATTCCGCCGCCATCGCCCCGGACAACCCCGAGCGCGCGGAAGCCGAAAGGCTCGGGATCCCGCAGATGGAAAGGGCTGAACTCCTGGGCGGCCTGATGGAGGGTTTCGGCGAGGTGATCTGCGTGGCCGGGACCCACGGCAAGACCACCGTCAGCGGCATGATCGCCCAGGGCCTTGTGGCCCTCGGCCTGGACCCGACGGTCCAGCTCGGCGGACGGGTGGACGTGATCGGGGGCAACTGGCGCATCGGCGGCGACAGAAAGTACTTCGTGGCCGAAGCCTGCGAGTATCACTCCAGTTTCCTGTTCATGCATCCCACCGTGGCCCTGATCACCAATATCCAGGAAGATCATCTGGATTATTATAAGGATATCGACGATATCCAGAACGCTTTCGGGCGTTTCCTCGCCCTGCTCCCCGACAACGGCATCGCCGTGGGCTGGGGGGATGATCCCCGGATCCGCACGCTGTTCGCCGGCCTGAAGTGCAGATGCGTGACCTACGGCACGGGCGAAGGCTGCGATTATACCGCGAAGGATATCCGGTACACCTATACCGGCAGTCCCGTCTTTGACGTGGAGGGCCCGGACGGATATGAAACGAACATCACGCTGAAAGTGGTGGGCGAACACAATATGCTGGACGCCCTGGGCGCGTACGCCCTCATGCGCACGCTCGGCCTGCCGGCGGAAGGGATCGCCGCCACCCTCGGGGATTTCGTCGGGGCAAGGCGCCGGTTCGAAAAAACGGGCGTGGTGGACGGTGTGGCTCTCTATCACGACTACGGCCATAACCCGGCGGAGATGCGCACGGCCATCCATTCGGCCGTATGCCAGCACCCGAACAGGGTCTGGGCCGTGATGCAGCCCCATACCTACAGCCGGGTCAAAAGGCTCTATCAGGATTATCTGACCTGTACCGGGGAGGCGGACATCACCCTGGTGACGGATATTTTCGCCGCGCGGGAGAAGGACCCCGGCGATATCCACTCCTCCATGCTGGTGCGGGACATGCGCGCCCACGGCATCAACGCCGTGCTGACGCCGAGTTTTGACGACACCGAAAAATATCTGCGTGAACACTGGCAGCCCGGAGACCTGATGATCACCATGGGCTGCGGCAATATCAACCTGCTCAACGAGCAGATCCAGGCGCACGGCGATACGGCCCGTTAAAAACGCCCGGGAAGGAAGTTCACTCCTCCTCGGGCTCCGTGCCGATATCCGAAAGAACGCGCCTGATCAGGGCCCGGCCGTAGCCCCGGCGCTGAAGGGCGGCGGCGATCTTTATATGATCGATGCCCCGCTGGGCCATTTTGCGCGCCCGTAAGACGGCCGCGCCGTATTCCTCGTCATCGGAAAGACGCTCAAGGGATCTTTCGATCGTCTCCGGATCCAGACCCTTGCCCCGCATCTCCTGACGCATCGCGGTCCTGCCCCGCTGGCGCTGCCGCCGGTGCACCAGGATCTCCCCGAAACGACGATCATCCACGATACCGGCCGCCGTCAGCTGTTCCAAAGCCGCGGCGGCCGTTTCTTCGGGATAGCCCCTGTCCCGGAGGGCCCTGGTGATCTCGCCGGATGAATGGTCCCGCCGGGCCTGCATCCTGACGATCTCGCCCAGCGCAAAGGGAAGCGCTTCCGCCTCCAGCCGCTTCAGGAATTCCTCCGGGCGGATATCGGCGCCCGTCCTGAGGCCGAAATGGTCCGTCATGGCCGAGGGCACGCGCAGCATTGAGCCGTCAGAGAGCTTGATGAGAGCCTCACCGCGGCGGCGGGTGATCTTAGTGATCTCAGGCATAGGGATCCTCCTGTGTAAGGAAAAGCCGGATCAGCGCCAGGTTGAGCCCGGACAGCACCCACCGCCTTTCCAGGGAACAGCCGGAGGTCAGGAAAACAAAGCCCTTACAGCCGTCAAAAAACACCCCGTGGCAGGCACCGTAAGCCAGGCCCTGATGCCCGCAGACAGTCCCGGATCTTTTCATGGGGATGACGAACATGCCAAGACCGCTCAGGATCGCCGGGTCCCGGCTGCCGAAGGGGATAACGGGCCGCGCCATGATCCTGTAAGTGTCGGAAGTCATGAGCCTGCCCGCGATCAGGGCCAGATCCTCCGCGGAAAGGCACAGATTGCCGTGAGCCCTGCACCAGGCGGGAACTGTTACAGCCCCGCTTTGCCGGGCCCGGGCCGAGAAAGCGGTCCGGCCCGTCAGAACCGGCCGGCCGTCCGAGAGCGGGACTTCCCCGGGAAGCCGGGCAGCGTCATAGGTCCCTCCCACGGGAAAGTTCCCGTGCAGAAGGCTGTCCAGATCCTCCCCGGTCCACCGGGTCAGGGCTTCCCCGCACAGCGCCGCGCCCAGATTGGAATAGCAAAAGCTCTCACCGGGCACACCGCCGGTGAAACACACATGCCTGATGACTTCCTCCGCCGTCCAGCCCTCCCGGGCCCCCTTTTCCAGCACATCACTGTCACAAACAGTGCCCGTATGGCTCAGAAGCATCCTCGGCGTCAATTCCACCCCGGGGTGCGCCGGAGCGGAAAAGCCGCTGCCGAACACCCGGGACAGCGGCGCGTCAAGATCACACCTTCCCTCCGCGGCCGCACGGACAAAAAGAGCGGCGCTGACCATTTTGGATATGGAGGCGGTCCTGAAAAATGTTCCCGGCACCACCGGGCCCACATCTCCGCCTGTTCCGGTATGCAGGGTGCCTGTGATCCCCGACGCGTCGAAAAGCACCAGGGACGCTCCCAGGACACGGTACCGACGGAATATCCCGATGATCTCCTTCTGTCTCCCGGCATCCTTGAGTTCCCCCGTGGAAGCGTTGATCGTCTGACGGATCCCCAGGGGGCTCAGGCGTACCGCCGCGCTGTACAATTCACGTTTCATGCCGTTTACCCGATAAACACTCCCGTTTGATGAAGAGGACGGCGCCGACGACCACAAGGATCAGCGACAGCGCCTGGGACACCCGGACGCTCCCCCACATGAGGCTGTCCGTCCTGAGACCTTCGATAAAAAAGCGCCCCGTCCCGTACCAGATCAGGTAGAGGAGAAAAAGGCTCCCGCGCCTCTTCGTTTTTTTGCGGAGCAGATGCAGGATCAGGAAACCCGTCAGGTCCCAGGCGGACTCGTAAAAGAAGGTCGCCTGCACCCACCGCCCCTGGGCCATGACCGCATAGGGAAAGAACTGCAGGCCCGGATCCGTCACATCCGCCCCGTAGGCCTCCTGATTGAAAAAATTGCCCCATCTGCCGATGGCCTGAGCCAGGAGCAGGGCCGGGGCTGCCAGGTCCAGGAGCGCGGGGATGGGAAGCTTCCGCCGGCGGGCCAGGAGAAGCATGCCCACAGCCCCGCCGATGATCCCACCGTAGATCGCCAGCCCTCCCTGCCAGATATACAGGACCGATACGGGATCGGACGCGTAGCGAGCCCAGTTGAACACACAGTAATAGATCCTGGCCCCCAGGATCCCGATGGGCAGGGCCCACAGGGCGAAGTCCACCGATATGTCCTTCGGAAGAGAAAGCCGCTCTTCCTGGGAACGCATATACAGGACCGCCGTCAGCACTGCCGACGCGATCAGAAGACCGTACACACTGATGAAACCGAAAAGCTTCATGATACCTCCGCTCTAAAAGTGAGGTTTGATTGTTTGCGAAAAAAAGACTATACTTTAACCATCCCATCAAAGGAGCCGCGCCATGCCGAAGATCGCCGCCGAGACCCTCGGGTGCAAAGTGAACCAGTATGATACCCAGGCCATCCTGGAGCAGTTCCTCCGGGCGGGCTGGGAGACCGTCCCATTCCATTCCCCCGCCGACGTATACCTGATCAATACCTGCGCCGTCACCAGGACCGGTGAAAGGAAAAGCCTGCAGGCTGCCCGCCGGGCCCTGAAGACCGCGCCCGAAGCGGATATCATCCTGGCGGGATGCGTCGCCCAGAGGGACGGAGAGAAGCTCCTGGGGACGGGAGCCCGTCTCATCCTGGGCATGGACCGTCGGGATGAGGCCTACGCGCTGTATACGGAAGCGAAGGAAAAGGACAGCCGGATCTGCGCCGTGCGGCCCCAGGCCAAAAAGCCCGCTTTCGAGCCCCTGCGCATCAGTGATTTCCAGGACCACACCCGGGCCGTGCTCAAGATCCAGGAAGGCTGCGACCGCTACTGCGCCTACTGCATCATCCCCTACTGCCGGGGCGGGATCCGCTCAAGGCCCCTTGAGGACATCGCCGAGGAGGCGTCCCGCCTGAGCGCTCATCATTTCCGGGAGCTCGTGCTCACGGGGATCCACCTGACCAGCTACGGCAGGGACCTGGAGGGACAGACCCTGCTCCAGGCCATCCGGGCCGCCGCGGTGCCGGGGATCTCCAGGATCCGTCTGGGTTCCCTGGAGCCCGTGATCGTGGACAGCGATTTCGCCGCCGGGCTCAAAGCGATCCCACAGATCTGCCCCCAGTTCCACCTGGCGCTCCAGAGCGGATCGGACGAGGTGCTCAGGCGCATGCGCCGGCGCTATACCACCGACGATTTCAGGCGCGCCGTCAAACTGCTCAGGGACGCGTTCCCGGACTGCGCCGTCACCACCGACATCATATGCGGTTTCCCCGGAGAGACCGACGAGGACTTCGAGGAGACGCTCCGCTTCGCCTCCGAGATCCGTTTCAGCCGGATCCACGCCTTCCCCTTCAGCCCCCGGGAGGGGACCCTCGCCGCCGGGATGAAGGACACCGTGCCCGCCGCCAGGCGCGAGGAACGGGTGCGGCAGCTGATCGCTCTGGGCAAGACCTGCGCGGCGGAGTATCACGCCGGCACCGTGGGAAAGATCAAAGAAGTGCTGCTCGAAAAAAAGAGCGCTCCCGGTACCGGTGAAGGCTACACGAGGGAATACGTCCATTGTGCCGTCACCGGTGCGGAAGACGCGAAGGAAGGGGACATCGTGACCGTCCTCATCACAGGCACGGATAAGGACGGCGTCACCGGAAAAGCGGTTCAGCCCTGAAGGCCCCTGGACTGACGATCCATATCCTCTACGACGATATCGTGGATCTCACCCAAAGAAGCGCAGTACTCCAGGACCTTCCAGGGCTCATTGGTGTGGTAGTGTATCTTGATGAGCTCGTCATCCCCCACCGCCAGAAGGCAGTCGCCCTTGAAGCAGTTCGTGAAATGATCCCTGATCACATCCTCATCAAGGCCGGTGCCTTCGATCAAAAGCTGCGTATCATACCTGTACTCCAGCATGTCATAGACCTCCTTACGGTTTTATCGGCATGATTATACCATAATCCCGCGCCCTGTGGCAATTCCGGTCTTAAGGGCTGACGGGACAAATTTGCCGTTTTCAGTTCACGCGATTTATGGTAGAATGATTCTTAAGGCCCGCACACGGCTGACACGGCCGGCGGCCTTTTAAATCCCGGCAAAGAGGAAATCCGACTTGAAAAAGATGAGCAAGAAAACCAGAAGCAATCTGCTCAACGCCCTCCTGATCGTGGGAACGATCGGAGCGGTGCTGATCATCGGCGCCGCGAACGGCGATATAGATGACGCGTGGCGCACCATGATCAGCGCCGATCCCGGATACCTGGCCCTGGCGGTGGTCTCCTTCTGTGTATTCGTTTTCTTCGAAGCCATGACCACCTATATGTTCTTTCACTACCAGGACCTGCGCGTCCGCATGGGCACCTGTGTGCTGGTGACGCTGATCGGCCTGTTTTATTCCAACGTGACCCCCGGTTCCACCGGCGGACAGCCTCTGCAGGTGATCACCCTGAAAAAGCGGGGCGTTCCCTCCGGGTATACCACATCGGCCCTGGCCGTCAAGTTTTTCTGTTTTCAATGCGCGCTTTTGATCCTGGGCACGGTCCTGTGGATCATGAACTGGGACTTCAGCTTCGAGCACATCGGCGCCGTCCGCTGGCTGATCTATCTGGGATATTTCATCAACAGCCTGGGAGTGGCCGGCGTAGTGCTGCTGGCGATCAACCGGACCATGGTGCGGAACACGCTGATGTTTTTCGTGCGTCTCGGGCAGAAGATACGCCTGGTCAAGGACCCTGAAAAGACCACACGGCGCCTGGACAAGGCACTGAACGACTTCCACACCAGCGTGGACATGATGACCCATCAGCCCCGGCGACTGTTTTGCATTTTTCTCGTATCCTGCGTGCAGGTGATGGGGCTGATGAGCATCGTCTATTTCGTGACCCTGGCCCTGGGCGTGACCGAATACAGCTACCTTCAGATCGTAACGCTGCAGTTCCTGCTGTATATCGGGGTATCCTTCACGCCGACGCCCGGCGCTTCCGGCAGCCAGGAAGGCGGCTTTTACCTGATCTTCAACCGCATATTCCCGGCGGGAAAGATCCTGGGCGCCCTGCTGGTATGGCGTTTCTTCACCTATTACCTGTCCATGATCATCAGCCTGATATTCGGCGTCCTGCTCGACAGCGTCAGGACCATGCGGGGCACCATCAAAAAAGTGGAGCTGCCCCGGGGCCTGAAGCACATGCCTGACTGGGAGGAAGAGCATGAAACTGATTGAACGCGTCACTGCCCTGCTGATGTGCCTGTGTCTCCTTCCCCTGTGCGCTCTTTGCGAGGAGGAAGCGGGGGACGATTTCTTCGCTTACCCCAACAAGCCCCTGGCGCTGCGGCCGGGAGACACGTTCACGCTGCCGGAGACGCCCGTTTCCTGGACCAGCGACGCCCCGGAAGTGGCGCAGGTGGAAGGCGACGCCATCACGGCGCGCAACGAAGGCTTCGCCACGATCGTGTGCACCGACGCGGAAGGCATGGAAACGTACTATGACGTCACCGTGGACGAAAACGCCCTGCCCCACCTCATCCGCGCCGCCATCGACCTGGCCCTGGGGGAATGGGAAGAAAACCTGGGCAAGACCTTTACCGACAGGAACAAGTACACGATCTGGTACTGCGGCAAAGGGGCGGGCTGCCATTTCGGCTGGTGCGGCGGCTTTGTGGGCTACTGCCTGGACAAGGCCGGCGTGCCGATGGATGACTACAACGAATCCTATCCCCACGAAGGCGGTGTCCCCTACGCCGTGTTCGCGGCGGGCGTGGGCAAGATCCTCAAGGGCTATGCCAAGATGGAGCGTCTGAGCGAAGTCCCCCGGCCGGGCTACCTGGTCATCTACGGGCAGCGCAAGCGCTATGATACCATCCACGTGGGCATGATCACCGACGTGACCGACAGAGAGGACGGCACTTACGTGATCAGGACCGTCGAGGGCAATGTGTCCAGCCGGATCAAGCGGTACTGCTATCTGTATGACAGCACCAATACCGATCAGCACAATTACTCGGCCCTTCCCGAGGATGAATGGACCGAGCGGGACATCTACCAGTACACGATCCACCAGAAGGACTGGTTCATCTATCGGTTCTGCGCCACCTGGCTGCCGGAAGGGGACTGACCGGCAGCCTTTTTCTGTCAAGGAGGCACTATGGCATTCGCCCACCTGCATCTGCATACGGAATACTCCCTATTGGACGGCGCCTGCCGCATCAAGGCCCTGCCGAAGATCATCAAGGACCTGGGCATGGACGCCTGCGCCGTCACGGATCACGGCGTGATGTACGGCGCGGTGGACTTCTATACCGCCTGCAAAAAGGAAGGCATCCATCCGGTCATCGGATGTGAGATGTACGTGTGCAGGGACCGGTTCGACCGCAGTGTGCTCAACAGGGACATCGCTCACCTGATCCTGCTGTGCGAGAACCAGACCGGTTACAGGAACCTGATGCTCCTGGACTCCCTGGCCTTCACCGAGGGATTCTATTATAAGCCGCGGATCGATTACGCCCTGCTGGAAAAACACCACGAGGGGCTCATCGCCCTGAGCGCCTGCCTGAGCGGTGACCTGAACAAGCTCCTGCTCAGGAACGATCTGGACGCCGCGGAGGAATACGCCCGGAACATGGAGAGGATCATGGGCCGGGACCATTTCTATATCGAGCTGATGGATCACGGCCTGCCGGATGAGAAGAACGTGCTCCCGGGCCTCATCGAGATATCCCGGCGCACCGGCATACCCACCGTGGCCACCAACGACTGCCACTACCTGAAGCGCGAGGACGCCGATGCCCAGGAAGTGCTCATGTGCATCCAGACCGGCAAGACCCTGGATGACGAGAACCGCATGCGGATGGAGACGCGGGAACTCTATGTGAAGAGCGAGGAAGAAATGCTCAGGCTCTTCCCGGAGCAGCCTGAAGCGGTGGAGATGGCCCACGCCATCGCCCACCGCTGCCACGTGGATTTCGACTTCACCAAACGTTACCTGCCCGCCTTCGCCGTCCCCAAAGAGGACGGCACCGCCGAAAACATGCTGCGGCGTCTGTGCCGGGAAGGCTTCGTCCAAAGATACCGCGCCGATGACGAGGCCGCGAACGAGCGGTTGAGATACGAGCTCAAAGTGATCCATGACATGGGCTTTGACGACTACTTCCTGATCGTGTGGGACTTCGTGAAATACGCCAAGGACCACGGCATCATGGTGGGCCCCGGCCGGGGCAGCGGCGCAGCGAGCATCGTCGCCTACTGCCTGAACATCACCATGCTGGACCCGCTGAAATACAACCTGGTGTTCGAGCGTTTCCTCAATCCCGAACGGGTGAGCATGCCCGATATCGACATGGATTTCTGCTACGAACGCCGGCAGGAGGTCATCGACTACGTGGCCCGGAAATACGGGCAGGATCACGTCGCCCAGATCATCACCTTCGGCACCATGGCTGCCAGGGGCGTGGTGCGGGACGTGGGCCGGGTGCTGGGCTACACCTATCAGGAGACGGACAAGGTGGCCAAGGCCATCCCCATGGCCCTGGACATGACGCTGGAAAAAGCACTGCAGATCTCCCCCGAACTCAGGCAGATGACCGAGGAGGATCAGCGGCTGAAAAAACTCATCGACACCGCCCGGGCCCTGGAAGGCATGCCCCGTCACGCCAGCACCCACGCCGCGGGCGTGCTCATCACCGGCCAGCCGGTGACGGAGCTGGTGCCGCTCCAGAAGAATGACGACGTGGTCACCACCCAGTATCCCATGGGGATCATATCCGACCTGGGACTGCTCAAAATGGATTTCCTGGGCCTCAGGACCCTGACGGTCATCCGGGATGCCCTGGACATGATGCGCCAGCAGGGCGTGGACATGCGGCCGGAGGATATCCCCACGGACGATCCCGAAGTATACGACATGATCGGCGCCGGTGACACGGACGGGGTCTTCCAGCTGGAAAGCGGCGGGATGCGCGCCTTCCTGACCAATATGCGCCCGCGGACCTTTGAGGACATCATCGCCGCCATCTCCCTCTACCGCCCCGGCCCGATGGAATCCATCCCCCGGTATATCCACGGCAAGGAGCATCCGGACGAGGTCACTTATGACAGCCCCCTTCTGGCCCCCATCCTGGACGTGACTTACGGCTGCATGGTGTACCAGGAGCAGGTCATGCAGATCGTGCGGGACCTGGCCGGGTACTCCATGGGCCGCAGCGACCTGGTGCGGCGGGCCATGGCCAAGAAAAAGCACGACGTGATGATGAAGGAGAGGGACATCTTCATCAACGGTTCGGAAGAGATGGGCGTTCCGGGTGCCCTCAAAAAGGGCGTGAGCCTGAAAGCGGCCGAGAAGATCTTCGACGAGATGACCGCCTTCGCCTCCTACGCCTTCAATAAGCCCCATGCCGCCTGTTACGCCCTGGTGAGCCTGCAGACGGGATACCTGAAAAAGCACTACCCCGCCGAATTCATGGCGGCACTGATGAATTCCGTGAGCGGGAACGCCGGCAAGATCGCCCAGTACATCCAGTACTGCCGTCAGCACGGCATCCCCCTGCTCCCCCCCGGGGTCAACCAGTCCCAGCGCCGGTTCACCGTGGAAAGGGACCGGAACGGCCTTAAAAGCGTCCGTTTCGGCCTGGGCGGCATCAAAAACCTTGGCGACGGCGTCGTGGATGAGATCGTCCGGGAGCGGGACGAGAACGGCCCCTTCAGGGATATCTATGATTTCTGCCGGCGGACCGTGTCCCGGGACGTGACCAAAAGGACGGTGGAGAGCCTGATCCGGAGCGGATGCTTTGACGGGATGGGCATGAAGCGGTCCCAGCTGATGCGGATCTATGAGCAGATCATGGACAGCGAGGCCAGCAGGGCCAGATCGGCGGTCAGCGGCCAGGTCTCCCTGTTCGAGCTGCCCAGCGGCGAGGAGATGCTGGAGACCCTGAAGATCCCCTGTCCGGACATCCCCGAGTTCGGCCGGAAGGACATCCTCAGCCAGGAAAAGGAAATGACGGGGGTCTATATCTCAGGTCATCCCCTGGATGAGAAAAGAGAGCAGCTGCAGCGCCTGAGCTTCAGCACCGCGTCGGTCCGGGACTTTGAGGACCGGGCGGACAAGGGGCTGAGCGAGGACGGGAAACGTGCCGTCATGGGCGGCATCCTGACCCAATGCCGCAAAAAGGCCACGCGCAAGGGCGAGATGATGGGCTTTGTCACCCTGGAAGACCTGACCGGGCAGATCGAATGCATGGTGTTCCCCAAGGCGTACCTGCGCCTGAGCGAGGAAATGCGGGAGGACCGGATCGCCCTGGTCACCGGCCGCCTGAGCGTCAGGGAGGACGAGGATCCCAAGCTGCTCGTGGAACAGATCGAGGACCTGCCGGACGATCAGCCCCCGGCAGCGCTCACCACCGGGAACTGGCGCCAGGCGAAGGAAAAGATCTACCTGCACCTGACCCCGGACCAGTGGAAAAACCTGGAGAACGTCCTCAGCCCCCTTCCCCGGGGCGGCATCCCGGTGGTAGCGCAGCTGACCACCGAGCGCACATTGAAGCCCGCCGACAGCCGAAGCTGGGTGGCGGATCTGAGAAACTCCTCGGAGACCCTGAAGACCATATTCGGCGCGGAGAACGTCAAGACGTCCCCCGCCCTGTAAGGAGCCCACGTGAAAGAACCGAACACGACGCCGGTCAAAAAAGCGTCCATATACGCCATCATCATCAACAGTCTCCAGATCCTCTGCGCCGGAGCGGCCGCGGCGTACATCCTGTTCGGGCCAAAGAGCGCCGATGCGGAACCGGTGGAGATCGCCGCGGTGCTGGTGCTGTTCGCGATCGTGACTCTCGGCGCGGTGCTGGACATCATAGAAGCGGCCGCCACTTTCCGGATGCACTACACCGTCCAGGGGCTGACCCAGACCGTCCAGTACGTGGAAGAGCTCAACAAGGCCCTGCGGGCCCAGCGCCACGATTTCCGCAATCATCTGCAGGTGATATCCGGGCTCGTGGAGCTCGAGGAATACGACGACGCCCTGAAGTATATCCGCGACCTGAACGGCGATATCCGCACCATGGGCCAGAGCCTGAAGACCGCCAGCCCCGCTGTGAACGCCCTGATCATGGTCAAGACGGAAGAGGCGCGGCAGAAAAATATCCTGCTCAAGGCGGATGTGATCGGGCTGAACAACGATATGCCCCTTCCCGAGTGGGAGCTGTGCCGCGTACTGTCCAACCTGATCGACAACGCCATGGACGCCCTGTCCCACACACGGCACGGCACCATCCAGGTCATCATGGAGGAAGAGAAAGGCCAGTTCAAAGTGACCGTCGGCAACAACGGCCCGCAGATCCCGAAGAAAATGCAGGACGCGATCTTCGAAGCCGGTTTTTCCGGCAAAGGCAAAGGCAGGGGCATGGGACTGTACATCGTACGCCAAGTATTCACCAGCCGCGGCGGCAGCCTCGAAGTGACATCCGACGAGGAATGGACGGCCTTCCACGGCTCGATCCCCCTCGAACCCCGCTCCCCCGATCCACAGCCCTGACAGCCGGGAACGGGATCGGACCAAAGTCCATACAAAAAATGCTTCGACGGCGCTGCCTCGAAGCATTTTGTTATCAGACCTGCAGCCGAAGCGATCAGATCTCTTTTTTCATGGCACTGAAAGTGCGTACGATCCTGAAGCCCGCTCTCAGATAGATCTTCTGAGCGTGGTTCTCAAAGCCGGTGAAAATACTGCTGAAAGAGGCGCCCTCCAGGATGAATTCCTGCATCAGCAGGTGGAAGAGCACGGACGCGATGCTCCGCTTTTCATACATGGGATCGGTGAATATGCCGGTGAACCAGCCCCGTCCGCTCTTCTGGAGATCCACCGGACCGGTAAAGCCGACGATATGGCCCTCGTGTTCCGCCACCAGAAGGGGACGCGGGCCTGAAGGGATCCGCCCGTCCGGCAGGTACCGCGGATCCGTGCAGGGCCTGTTTTCCCGGTAGCAGGCCATCTCGCTTGCGATGACGCTGCGCCAGTACTCGCTCCCCACCCGGTCACAGATCCTGTCGTAATCCGGGAAATGATCCGGGATGAAGCGGCCGGTATAGATCCCTTCCCGAAGCAGGCGCTGCCGCGCCTCTTCCATCCCCGCCCAGGGCTTATACTCCTCAAGGGGCAGGTAGAGGGCGATCTCCCTGTCCGTCACGGTAAATCCCAGGGCTTTCAGGAACTCAAATCCCGGGCAGTCCTCATCCACGCCCGGGGCGTTGTTGTGGTCATGGCCCGGAGAGGTGGGGATGGTCCAGCTCAGGTTGACGGGGTCGTTGTTGTTGACGGCGACCGCGGTCTTGCCCGCGCGCCTGAAAGCATCCGTCATGGCGTCCACCAGCGCCGTACCGATGCCGGCCCTGCGACGGTCGCGCCTGACGAACACGCTGTTGAGATAGCCGGGCGTATTGAAAGCGTCCTCACCGTTCAGGAATATCTTCTGGCAGATGCCGATGATGAAGCCCACGACCTCACCGGCGTCCTCGGCCACAAAGCAATAAGCGGGATCGAAACTGGGATCGCGCCAGAACTTCGCCTCAAGGGCCGCTTCGTCCATGGGAAAGTAGACCACCTCATGATCCCTGACCGAGGCGTTCCAGACCGCGGCGATCCCCGGCAGATCCGTCCGCGCACACTGCCTGATATACATGAAGCCCCTCCTAAAGTGACTGTATGTGTCAGCCCCTGTCCTGGAGCTGCTTTTTTAGATCGTCCGCCGCGTAGAACAGCGGCTTGGAATTCTGGATCTCCTGGCTGATCTTCTGGCAGGCGTGCATGACCGTCGTGTGATCCCTCTTGAAGGAACGCCCGATCATCTCCAGGGACATCTCCACCATCTCGCGGCACAGATACATGGCCATCTGCCTGGGCAGGATGACTTCTTTGTTGCGCTTGATGCCCGTGATATCCTCCACCGGCACGTTGTAATACACCGACACGGCGCCGATCACGTCCTCGCAGGTGATGTTCCGCGGGGCGGAGGCCGCGAAGGTATCCTTCAGGGCCGTTTCCGCCAGGGCGGTATCGATGGTCCTCCCCGTCAGAGAGGAATAGGCCACCAGTCGCGTCAGCGCGCCTTCAAGCTCCCGGATATTGCTGGATATCTTTTCCGCCACCAGACGCAGCACATCCGGGGGCACCGTGATGCCGTCGTTCTCCGTTTTGCGGCGCAGGATCTCGTACCGGGTGTCCAGATCGGGCTTGGCGATATCGGCCACCAGCCCCCATTCGAACCGGGAACGCAGGCGTTCCGCCAGTTTGGGGATCTCCTTGGGCGGCTTGTCCGAGGAAAGCACGATCTGTTTCCCGGCGGAGTGGAGATCGTTGAAGGTGTGGAAAAACTCCTCCTGGGTGGCTTCACGGCCCACCAGGAACTGGATATCATCCACCAGAAGGATGTCGATGGTGCGGTATTTCGCCCGGAATTCCTGGGTGGTCCTGGACTGGATCGCCGCGATCATCTCGTTGGTAAAGGTCTCGGTGGTGACATAGCGCACCTTGAGCTCCGGCTTCTGGGACAGGGCAAAATGGCCGATCGCGTGGAGCAGATGGGTCTTCCCCAGGCCGACGCCGCCGTAGATGAACAGGGGATTGTACGCGCCCGCCGGGGACTCCGCCACGGCGAGAGATGCCGCGTGGGCAAAACGGTTGTTGTTCCCCACCACGAAGGATTCAAAGGTGTATTTGGGATTCAGCGTCGATTCCTGCACGGGAGCGCTGTCCCGGCGCGCGCGGTATTTCTTCGCCCGTTCCGGGTCCATCAGTTCGGCGTGTATCCGGCGGCCGGCGGCTTTTTCCAGGGCATTCTCGATCAGGGGCAGATAACGGCCGGAAACGAACTGAAAATAAAAATCCGTCATCGCTTCGATGATCATCTGGTCCCCGGTGAAAGCCAGCGGCCTGAGCGCGGAAGCGATCCACGTATCGTAGGTGACGGATGTCATTTCACTGCGCATGAATACACACGCTTTTTCCCAAAGCTGATCCTTATCCAAAGAAAACGCTCCCCTGCTGAAATGATGAAAGCCCTCCGGGGGCCATACGAACAACACAAAATGGATCTGACTGATCGCAGAAGTTATGTTAGCAGAAAGGGCGGAAAAAATCAAGGAAGCCGGCCTTTCCGCCCGGTCCGCGAGCCCCGGGGCAAGTGGCACAATCGATAGTGGCGCTTAGCGGACAGGGCCCCTACAAATTGTTCAGATCTCCGGATGTCCGCCGGCAAAAAAGAAATACTTAAATCTTTTTAATAAAATATTCAAGGTTTTTTTCATCAATTGAAAAGGCGCCGTCCAAGGACGCGCCTTATGGTAATATCTGGGATCCGCTCATGCCCGGTTACCGGCGGAGAGCCGGCCCTGAGGCATTACGTTCAGTCCGGATACAATGTAGTGCCCCGGTCGTCCCCGTCCAGCACTTTCAGGATATTCTCCGGCTCATCCAGCTTGAACACCCTGACTTCCCGGAGACGCTGATCCCTGCAGATGCAGAAAGCAGCCTGGTCCATTACCCGCAGGTTCCTTTTGATCGCCTCGCTGTAGGAGATCCGGCGGATGAGCTCGGCGGCAGGATCCACCTTCGGGTCGGCGGAATACACCCCGTCGATATTCTTGGCCATGAGCAGCACATCGGCGTTCAGCTCCACCGCGCGCAGGACGACGCCTGTATCGGTTGAAAAGAAGGGATTGCCCGTGCCGCCGGCCAGAAGGACGATCTGCCCCGGCGTCATCGCCTGCGCGGCAGCATGCGGCGCGTAGCTCTCGGCGATATGCTCGATCCCGAAAGCGGAGTACAGCTTGACCTTCCCGCCGGCGCGTTCCACGGCGTCACGCATATAAAGGCAGTTGATCACGGTGCCCAGCATGCCCATATGATCCGCGGTCACCGCGTCCATCCCGGTGCCCTGACGGCCCCGCCAGATATTGCCGGCACCGATCACCACGCCCACCGCCAGGCCGCGGCCCGCGGCGGATACCAGGACCCTGGCCACCCGGTCGATCATGCCGTGGTCGAACAGGATGCCGTCCCTGCCCAGCATCTCCCCGCTGAGCTTGAGCAAAACACGCTGATAAGCCATAAAAACCCCCATCATTCAAAAAGCGGCACGAAGCCGCTTTTTGATCTGTGATCGTTATTTTTGTCAGTCCTTCTTGGTCATCTGGGCAATCTCTTCAGCCAGGTTGCCGGACTTTTTCTCCAGGCCTTCGCCGCACTCAAAGCGGACGAAACGACGGATAGAGATCTTTTCGCCGGTGGCCAGGGTGGCCTCGTTCACACGGGTGGCGATGTTGATGTCGGGATTCTTGACGAAAGCCTGCTCCATCAGCACGTTCTCTTTATAGTACTTCTCGATGCGGCCTTCCACCATGCGCTCGATGATCTTTTCGGGCTTGCCCTCGTTGAGCGCCTGCTGGCGGAGGATCTCCCTTTCCTTTTCGAGCTCGGCCTGGGGAACGTCTTCCTTGTTCACGCACAGGGGATTGCTCGCGGCGATCTGCAGGGCCACGTCGTGGCACAGATCCTTGAAGGTATCGGACTTGGCGACGAAGTCAGTCTCGCAGTTGACCTCGACCAGCACGCCGATCTTCCCGCCCATGTGGATATAGCTCGCGACAGCGCCTTCGCTGGCCACACGGCCGGCCTTCTTGGCCGCGGCCGCCAGGCCCTTTTCACGCAGATAGGCGATCGCCTTTTCCATATCGGCACCGCACGCCACCAGAGCCTTTTTGCAGTCCATCATACCAGCCTGGGTGCGCTCACGCAGTTCTTTTACCATCGCGGCAGTAACTTCAGCCATCGTATATTACCTCCTGAATGATCTGTTGATAGGTCAGTTCCCTGATCAGGCTTCCGCGGCGGGAGCGGCGGATTCGTCATCCCCGTCCTGCATGCCCTGACGGCCTTCCAGGACCGCATCGGCCATCTTGCCGGCGATCAGCTTCACGGCACGGATCGCGTCGTCGTTGCCGGGGATCACATAGTCGATCTCATCGGGGTCGCAGTTGGTGTCCACGATCGCGACGATCGGGATGCCCAGGGTGCGGGCTTCAGACACGGCGATGTGCTCTTTGCGGGGGTCCACGACGAACAGAGCGCCGGGCAGCTGCTTCATCTCGCGGATACCGCCGAGGTTGGCTTCCAGCTTCTCACGCTCATGCTGCAGCTGAACGACTTCCTTCTTGGGCAGCAGTTCGAACTGGCCGTTCTGCTCCATTTTGTCGATCTCGTTGAGACGCTCTACGCGGGAACGGATGGTGCGGAAGTTGGTGAGCATGCCGCCCAGCCAGCGGTTGTTCACATAGTACTGATTGCAGCGCTTCGCCTCGGCTTCGATGCTCTCCTGCGCCTGCTTCTTCGTGCCGACGAACAGGATGCTCTTGCCTTCCATGGACAGGTTGCGGACGAACATGTACGCTTCCTCGACTTTGCGGACGGTCTTCTGCAGGTCGATGATGTAGATGCCGTTGCGCTCGGTGAAGATGTACGGAGCCATCTTCGGGTTCCAGCGGCGGGTCTGATGTCCGAAGTGGACGCCCGCCTCCAACAGGTGCTTCATTGAGATGATTGCCATGATCCTTCCTCCTTGTTAATTCCTCCGCACAGCTCATTATGGCCCGCCCACCCTCATAAGAAGGGCACAAGGGAACCATCACTGCGCGTGCGTGATCGGGTGATACTATACCAGATAATTCCGGAAAAATCAATCATTATTTGAGAAAAAAAAGCGGCGTCGTAGCCGCTTTTGAAAGTATGCCCGTCCGGGTCCCTAACGCGCGGGATGGATGGTGCCGTCCCGGTAAGCCGCGAGCAGGCGCCTGAGGTCCTGCAGCCTTTCCTGGAGCAGGCGGCCCCGGTCCGTATCCGCCACGAAACGGCGCTTTTCCCATGAGGCGAACTCGAAGGACTGGGAATGGATATCCGTGCCGCTCTCAAGCGCGTCCTGCACGGAGGTGAAGGGGTGATGGGACATCAGCCGCATCCCGTGGCTGTTGGCGATCAGGGTGTATCCGGCGATGCCCGTGGTCTTCTGATAGGCCCTGCAGAAACCGCCGTCGATGACGATCAGGCGCCCGCTGGCCTTGAGCGGGCTTTCCCCGTGGGTCACGCGGATCGGTGTATGGCCGTTGATGATCCTGGACTGGGGATCCGTGAGCCCGAACTCCGAAAGGATGCTTTCACAGACCTTTTCATCGTTATACAGGAGATAATAGGGATCCCGCTTCTCCTCCCAGGCCCGCTCGTCCGGGATGAACACACGGGCGAAGGTCTTGATCCGCCGCCCGCACACGGGAGAATCCGTACCGCACCAGAGATACCACATAAAGTCCACCGCGTCCGTGTCCCCCGTGTGGAAGGCCTGCCGGGCCATCCGGTCGCAGTGGTCCATGAAAGCCTTGCCGCTGTATGCCTCATCGCCGAAGGTCTTTTGGCTGAAGCCGCCCTCCGGCGTCATGGGCACGCAGCCGTGGAAGAGCAGATTGCCGTTATAGACCCGGTACATGCTGCCCCGGCGGTACAGGAAGGCGATGTGCTCCCGGAGACGGGGGCTGTGGCGGAAGGCGTGGGACATATACTCCCTGAGCTTTTCCTCCTCCGGGCACAGAGCGTAGGGATCGGAGGGATCCACCGTATCGAAGGAGACCGAACGCAGGGGCCAGACGGTGCCGTCCATCTCCACTTCCATTTTTTCGCGGTCCACCCGGTGGAGCAGGAGCCGGTCCTCCATGCCGTACTCCGGATGGCGCAGGATGATCTGCCCCTCCAGCTTGAACATCATGATGTTGACCAGGTGGAGCATCGCCCTGTCCGCCGGCATATCGGGGTACAGCTTCTCCGCCGCCATGCTCAGCTCTCTCAGGGGGATGCCGTAGCCGCGCTCCAGGATGACCGTATTGCCGTAGGCAAGGGAATTGCGCAGGACAGCGAAAATGCAGGCGTCGTTGCCGGAAGCCGCGCCCATCCACAAAACATCGTGATTGCCCCATTCGATATCGATAGCGCGGTGACGGACCAGGATGTCCATGACGCTGTCCGCCCGAGGGCCCCGGTCGAAGATATCGCCCACCACGTGGAGCCTGTCCACCGCCAGGTCCTTGATCAGGGCGATCAGCGCTTTCATCAGGCTGTCGCACCCGCCGGTGTCGATCAGGGAAGTGATGATGGCGTCATGGTACCGGCGGCGGTTGTCCTCCTGCTCGGTCCTGGTCTCCCCCTCGTCGCTCTGATCGTGCATGAGTTCTTCCAGAAGGAACACCCACTCCCGGGGCATCGCGGCGCGGACCCGCTCCCTGGAATACTTGGTGGAGAGCATCCTGGCCAGCAGGATCAGGGACTCGAAACGCTCCCGGTACCACTCCGGCGTGGCCCTGCCGATCCGGTGGAGGCGCCGGAGCATGGCGTCGGGATAATAGATCAGCGTGCAGATCTCATCCACCTGGCGCCCCGTGAGACCATCACCCAGCCACAGCACGACCTTTTCCCGGATCACGCCGGAGCAGTTGTTCATGATGTGGCAGAAAGCCTCGTATTCCCCGTGGATATCGCTCATGAAGTGCTCGGTGCCCATGGGCAGGCTCAATTCCGCGCCGATGGCCGCGCACTCCGCGCAGAGGGAATCCGGATCCGGATACCTGTCGCTGAGCAGCCTGAGCAGCTTTTCGTCGTCCATACTCATCCCGTATCTTCTCCTTGATGGATTTGTTCCGTACCTTTGGATATTCGCCGCGCGGGGCCGAAGTCCTGCACCGGGAAAGCCGTCCTCACCAGTGTAAATTTTGCCTTCCCGGCCGAGCTGAACATTGACATTAAGATAGGAATCGTTTACTATTGACGGGTATGCTTGAAGTGGAGGAATCGATGATGAAGATATCCCTTAAAAGCTGTGTGCTGGCACTGATGCTGATCGTCCTGACGCTTACCGCCGCGGCCGCGCTGGCGGATGGTTCCGTCAGCGGCACGGTCTGGTTCGACAGGAACGCCGACGGCATCATGGACAGCAGCGAAAAGGGCCTTAACGGCGCGGCCCTGACCCTGGAAAAGCAGGAAGAGGACGGCAGCTGGACCGCCGCGGACCAGGCCGCCGTCGACAAAAACGGCGAATTCGCCTTTGCGCATGTCGGGGACGGGACCTGGCGCCTGAAAGCCGAACTGCCCAGGGGCTACATGTTCACCGAGCCCGGCTATGAGAGCGTCATGCTGCCGGCATCCGGCACGGTCTCCTGCAGCAAGCCTTTCACCGCCGACGGCAAAAAGCTCATCATGAATGTGGGCGCCGTCAACACCGCGGGGACTGTCCAGGTCATCGTGTTCGACGACAAGACCGCCAACGGCGGCAGGCTCCTGAGCGAGCCCCTTTTGAGGAACGTGCCTGTCGAACTGGAATACACCGACGGGGATGACACCTTCACGATCGCCTCCGCCGAGACGAACTGGGAAGGTGAGATCAGGTTCACCTCCCTCTCCCCCGCGGATTACCGGCTCAAGGTCACCCTGCCCGAGCCCTATATCCCCGGCCCCATGGGCCAGAAGATCAGCACCTTCTACAACTGCGCGCTCCCCTCTGACAATCAGACGGCTTACACCGATTATTTCCGCCTGAACACCCGTGCCACCGCCGGGATCGGTATCGGCGCGGTCAAGACCGGCTCGCTCACCGGCAGCGTATGGTATGACACCGACGCCAACGGCAGAAAGGACGAGGGGGAAGGCGGCAGGGAAGGCATCGGCATGGTGCTCTACAGCCCCGCCTACGGCCTGACCCGCACCGCGGTGACGGACTCTGACGGCCTGTACCGCTTCATCAATCTTCAGGGCGGCGAATATACCCTCCGGGTGGATCTCGGGGACGATATCATGTACGCGCTGTCGGACACCGCCATCGCCGCTCAGGACGGACGGGAAGCCCAGATCACGGTGGACGTGGTCACGGGAGAGACCGCCGAGGCGAACGAGATCGGCGTGATGCCCGATACCGGCATCAAACTGACCGTGTATGAGGACGTGAACGTGAACGGGATCCGGGATGAGGGCGAAAGCGCCGTACCGGGCATCCGTTTCAGCTATAAAGCGGACGGGAGCGCCGAGCCTGTATCGGCTGTGACGGATGAGGCCGGCCGCGCCGCGTTCCACGGTGTCCCGGCGGGCAGCGGGACCGTCACCTGCACCCTCGACGGCGGATGGGCTTTCACCGCGGACTCGGGATCGAGCCTCATGGGCGCGAAGACCGCCGTGTACGTGATGGACGCCCCCGTATCCACTACCTGGGGCCAGTCGTCCGATCACGAGGTGGGCCTGACCAGAGCGGCCACTGTGACCGGCATGGTGTATGAGGATCCCACCATGCAGGGGCTCTACACCGAGAACGCCGCGCCTCTTGCGGGCTTCACGGTGCAGGTGCTGGACCAGTTCGGCACAGTCTATGACGAAACGCAGACCGACGAAAACGGCGCTTACCTGTTCGACAAGCTCCTGGCCGGGGAATACATGGTGCGTCTGACCTACGCCGATCCCTATATCGGCTGCCCCTATACCGGAGAAGCGGACGATGATCATCCCAATCAGATCATCAGGCAGACCATGAGCGCCGGCGACAGTGTGTATTTCGCCCTCTATCCCCAGGGGATCGCCTTCCTGGACATGGCCCTCTATCAGGCCGGGAGCGTCAGCGGGCAGGTGCTGATGGATCCCGCCTATGAAGCTTTCTCCGGCGGCGCCGCGGGCGTGGAGGGGATCAAAGTGATCCTGCTGGACGCGAACGGGGATCCCGTTTCCGACGTGCTCAGCGACACCACCGGCTCTGACGGCCTGTTCACCGTCAAGGGCGTGATACCCGGCGACTATTATCTGGAATATGCGCTCCCGGATGACGCCATCCTCACCGGCGAAGCGGCCTCGACCCGTACTTCCCTTTTCACCGTGAGCAACGGCGCCGAACTGGAACTGGATGCCATTTACGGCGTCAGGACCGTGGGGATCAGCGGCCGCATCCATCGGGATGACGCCGGTGTCGCCGCCAAAGTGACCCTCACCGGTTCGGACGGCGCCCACACGGCCGAAACGGACGCGGACGGCCGTTACTCCCTCCGGGGACTGATGCCGGACAGGTATGACGTGACGGTGGAGGTCCCGGAAGACTGCATCATCGCCCGCGCCAAGGATGATTTCGTGGAGAAAGTGCTGGACCACGTGACCGGCGGCAGCCTTACCCTCACAGCCGGCACCGGCCTTGACGAGATGGACGTGCTGGTCAGCCTGCCCGCCCGGATCGCGGGAAATATCTATTATGACGCGAACATGAACGGCGTCCGGGACGAAGAGGAGACCCCCGTCGGCGGTCTTCAAGTGACCGTGGACGACGGGCAGACCGCCGTGGAGTATATGACGGATGACTCCGGCCGTTTCCAGACCCCGCTCATGCTGCCGGGCGAATACATGATCCGCATGACCCTCGGCAGCGATGAGATCATCATCGATCAGGAGAAAGGCAGTAACGGCACCTATACCGTCAACGCGGACGTGAAGGGCGGCGAGACCTTCGACGCCGTGTTCCCCGTCCTCAAATACGCCAGCATCACAGGCAGCCTGTGGGATATGGGCGGCAATGACAAGAGCCTCCCGCGGGTAAAGATCTCCCTGCTCAAGGATGGTAAACCCACCGGTACCGTGATCACCACGAAGGCCGGGTATTCCTTTGGTAAGCTCTATCCCGGCGAATACAGCCTGAAGGCCGAGCTGCCCGAAGGATACCTTTACGCCCGCGCGGAGGATGCCGCCGACAGGACCAGCGTGATCCTGGAAGGCGTCCCCTCCTCCATCGAAGTGAGCATGGGCAGTGAGCTTGAAGGCATGGACATCGGCATCGGCAAGATGGGCAGCATCGGTGACTTCGTGTGGCTGGACGAGAACGGCAACGGTCTCCAGGATATCGGCGAGCCCGGGATCCCCGAGATCACCGTGGAGTTCTACCAGCACGACCGTTTGATCGCGTCCGCCAAGACGGATGTGTACGGCTGCTGGCGCCTCGATGATCTGTATCCCGGCAGATATGAGGTGAGGGTCACCGCGCCCCGGGAAGTGCGCTCCACGATAAGGAACGATGAGTTCCCCATGGTGAACAGCATCCTGCCCGAGAACCAGGACGGCACGATCATCGCCGAGGACATCTATGTGCCCAGCGGCGTCGTGGATCTCAACTGTGACCTCGGCTTCGTGCTGAGAAACGAAGGCATCTATCCCGCCGAAATGGACCTGATCCCCACGAAAGACTGGACGCCCTATACCCAGAGAAGGCGCTGATCCGCAAAGAATAAAAACAGGCGTGCCGATCCGGAGAAGGATGCTCATAGGAAAAGATCAGCTCAGAAACGATCCGGGCATCTGTCTGACATGATCGGCAAAAGGAGACCCGGTCTGTGATCATAAACAGACCGGGCCTTTCTTTATTACGGCAGATCGAGATCTGATCTGCCGTCTCCCCGTGAAAAAGCCTTACGGTATCATCCTTCGCTTCTCCCGCGGCGTCTGCGCGGATGCGCTCACGCGCCGGCACCGGACCCCTTCCGGATATGCGCTGCTGTCATAGCTCTCAAAGAGCCTTGTGCCTGCGGCAGTCCTGCCCACGCAGGGAGAACCACTGATGAGGATCAGCTTCTTTTTCATCGTTCGGCTTTCTCCTTCGCTGTAAACCTGAACAGGGGATCGCCGTTTTCTTCTGTGCCGTACCGGACCATGCCGCCCTTTTCCATGGCTCGGGCGGAGGCGATGTT
>JAEEGL015813444.1_pt1 | contig 26997 bp, 23 predicted proteins | sample 9134231 | NCBI WGS metagenome assembly JAEEGL01 (sample SAMN16246548, study PRJNA631951) | gut metagenome | biome: gut microbiome; feature: rumen; material: fiber-attached | host: Bos | place: Iran: Karaj | collected 2018-10 | reverse complement strand
GTTCTTGGGAACGGCACCGCCCACAACCTCAGTCTCGAACTCATAAGGCTTCTCAAGATCACCGGAAGGACTGAAGCGCATCTTAACGTGACCATACTGGCCATGTCCGCCGGACTGCTTCTTGTACTTATATTCCACGTCGGAGTTCTTGCGGATCGTCTCGCGATAAGCCACCTTCGGCTGTGCCAGATCAACCTCTACCTTATACTCGTTGAGCAGTCTGCTCACGATGATCTCAAGATGCTGATCGCCCATGCCGTAAAGAAGAAGCTGGCTGTTCTCGGAATCGTTCACGGTCTTCATGGTCAGATCTTCGTGACCGATCTTCTGAAGTGCCTGAGAGATCTTGTCGACGTCGGCCTTATTCTTGGGCTTATAGCGCATGTAGGTGTAAGGCGTCGAAATCTCAAATTTACCAAACTTAATCGTGGTTGCCTTCGTGGAAAGGCTGTTTCCGGTGCGGGCAGCGGTCAGCTTAGCCAGTGCGCCGATGTCGCCTGCGTGAAGCTCGGGAACTTCGATGGGCTTGTTGCCCTGAAGCACGTAGAGCTTACCAATCTTCTCTTCAATGTCCTTGTCAACATTGTACATCACGTCGTCCGTCTTCAGAACGCCGGAGTTCACCTTGATCAGGGAGTACTTTCCAATGAAGGGATCAACGATGGTCTTCCAGATGTACGCGGTCTTTGCCTTTGAGAAATCGTAATCTGCGTGATAGATTTCACCAGTTTTATTGTTGATGCCGGCCACCTCACGGTTCTCAGGGCTCGGGAAGTATTTGATCACGTCATCCAAAAGCGTGTAAATGCCCTGACACAGAACACTCGAGCCCATGGTCATGGGAACGATCTGGCAATCACATACGTTGATTCTGAGGGCGGAACGGATCTCGGCTTCCGTGAATTCCTCACCGCCAAAGTAACGCTCCATCATTTCCTCGCTGGTCTCAGCAACGGATTCCATCAAGGTATCGCGGCAGATCTGAAGGTTTGCCTTACTGTACTCGGGAACCTCGCAGGGAACAACTTCCTTGCCATTCCAACGATTACCGGTTTCGGTGATCACGTTAACGTAACCAACGAACTTCTCATTCTCACGGATGGGCAGATGGAACGGAGCCATCTTCTTGCCAAACATCGCCGTCATGTCTTCCACAACCTGACGGAAGGAGGCATTGTCCACGTCCATGTTGGACACGTAGATGATCCTGGGCAGCTTATACTTTTCGCAAAGCTCCCAAGCCTTTAAAGTACCAACTTCGATGCCGGCCTTGCCGTTTACGACGATGATTGCTGCGCCTGCCGCGCTGACTGCCTCTTCAACCTCACCAACAAAATCAAAATAGCCAGGGGTATCCAAAACGTTGATCTTCATGCCTTCCCATTCGATGGGGATAACGGAAGTGCTAATGGAAAACTGGCGCTTCTGCTCTTCCTTGCCGTAATCGCTGATGGTATTTCCGTCAGATACCTTGCCCATTCTGGAAGTAATTCCGGAAATATACCCAAACGCCTCTGCCAAAGAGGTCTTACCTGCCCCGCCATGTCCAAGCAGCACTACGTTACGAATCTTGTCTGATGTGTAAACATTCATATGTCTTTCCTCCAATAGCTGATTTTTGGGAAACCCCATAAAGCTATTTTACTAAATATTCAGTCAAATTACAAGGAAAATTCTATATTTCTACCAATTTTTTCTCCGTTTGCAGTAAATTATTTTTCAGCACCCGAAATTTCATACAAAAACTGACGTGGGAAATGCATTTTTTGATTGATTGTTATGCCTTCAAGTGCTATAGTACAAACGATATACCTTAATCATCGCGGTTTCCGGCACCATGCGGGGAACCTAATTCGGAGGACGACTTAGTGAAGACTTATGGATTTATTGGTTTGGGATTGATCGGCGGCTCCATCGCCCGCGCGATCAGGGAAACACAGGAAGACGCCAGGATCATCGCCCATGACGTCAATCAGGAATCTCTTCGCCTTGCCCTTTCTGACGGCGTGGCGAATGAGATCACCGACGCGATCGATGATCGTTTTTCCGCATGCGATTATCTGTTTTTGTGTGCGCCCGTTCAGAAAAACGACACCAATCTCCTGCTCCTCAAGCCTTATCTCTCACCCGACTGCCTGCTGACCGACGTCGGCAGCGTAAAGACTGACATTCACGAAAACATAAAAAAACTGGGCCTGGAGGCTCAGTTTATCGGCGGACATCCCATGGCGGGCAGCGAACGCGTGGGCTATGTTAATTCTAAGTCCGTTCTTCTGCAAAACGCTTATTACATTCTGACTCCCACGCCCGAGGTTTCCAAGGAAAAACTTGAAGGCTACCGCGAGCTGGTAAGCAGTTTTGGTTCCATTCCCTTGATCTTATCCTGCGAGGAGCACGACTACGTCACTGCAGCCGTAAGCCACCTGCCGCACGTGATCTCCGCATCCCTCGTCAATCTTGTGAGGGACAGCGACAATGCGGACGGATTGATGAAAATGATCGCGGCCGGAGGATTTAAGGACATCACCCGCATCTCCTCCTCTTCCGCCGCCATGTGGCAACAGATCTGCCTGACCAACACCGGGAACATCGAAGTTCTTTTGGATCGCTACGTGGAATCCCTTGAGAGATTCCGCACGTACTTAAAGGGGAGGGATTCCGAAAAGCTCTACGAAACCTTTGACAGTGCGCGCATCTATCGTGATTCCTTTATCAGCGCTTCCAGCGGCCCCATCAAGAAAAGCTTTGTCCTCATGGTGGACATTGCGGATGAACCCGGCGCCATTGCCGCCATTGCAACAATTCTTGCGTTGAATCAGGTAAGCATCAAGAACATCGGCATCACGCATAACCGGGAATACGAAGGCGGCGTGCTTCGCATTGAGCTTTACGATAAGGAAAGCACCGACAAGGCGGAATCGATCTTAAAGGGAAAAGGCTATACCATTTATACCCGTGACTGATCTTTGCAAACCTAAAAGGGGTTGGCGTCATGCCAACCCCTTCTTTTTCTTTCGTGAAGTTATCCAGCAGAAAAACAGGCATAATAGTAATCCAAAGCATCCGCCGGACGTATCCAAAAGCACGTCCCAGAAGTTACCGCAGCGGTCTGCGACAAAGGTCTGGTGCCATTCGTCCAATGCGGCGGAAACAAAGACCCATGCGATGACCAGCAGATTCTTTTTCCACCCCTTTTTCAACCACGGATGCCATACGTTGAACACAAGGATGCCCATCACCATGTATTCCGTGAAGTGCGCCAGCTTCCGGACGGGATGTTCCCAATAAGTGATCCAAGCAATTTTCACGTCCTCCGTCCAATTGCCTCCAGTCAAACGTTCCCAGCTCTCAACAATCCATTTTGTCACTTCATGGCTTAAATGCCCTGAAGATTCGCCGTTCTGTTCTGAAAAACTAAAGATGGCACAGTATAAAATCACAAGAAAGATGGCAGCCAAAACACTGACTGCCACCTGGCTCTTTTTCTTCTTAGGCTCAAAGGCTATGACCTTTCCTTTACTCATCCTTGGGCTCCATTTCTCTCATGTATGGTTTCCTCTACGGTCTGGTATACCTCGATGCGATTGGCTTCCATCTCCGGCATGCCTACAAATCTTGCCCCATAACCATACTTTTTATTCTCATCGCCGTCCTCAAGGAGTTCAATTCTGACAATCTGGAGAAATGCATGAATCACCTCATGCGTCCAAATGGTCAAAAAGCCTTCATAAACGGCACCGATCTTCAGATCACGCGCAGCCGTAAATCCGACGCCGTCCTTCGATACGTCAATAATGTCGATTTCCACTTCTCCGCCATCCCGCGAATCCAGTCTCTTAACGATCAATCTGGAAACCAACTTGGTCCGTTTGCTCTTTCTTCTGTCGTCCATGTCCGAACTCCTTTCAGTATAAGTCTTTTTTTCATCATATCATGGCAGTTTGGAAACTGCAACATGATTTCTTCTACAAAATGATCATTGCGTCGCCAAAGCTAAAAAAGCGATATCTCTCTTTAATGGCTTCCTGATATGCCGCAAGCACGCGCTCCCTGCCAGCCAGTGCGCTGACCAACATGACCAGCGTGGATTCCGGCAGATGGAAATTGGTGATCAATCCGTCCAATACCTTGAAATGATAGCCCGGGTAGATAAAGATCTGTGTGTCACCGCTTCCTGCCTTCACTTTTCCGTCTTCATCCGAAGCGCTTTCTATGGTGCGGCAGCTCGTCGTACCAACGCAGATCACTCTCCCCCCGGCTGCCTTCGTCTCATTGATCACGTTTGCCGCTTCCGGCGTCACCTGATACCACTCGGAATGCATGTGATGATCGAGTACGTTCTCTTCCTTTACGGGCCGGAACGTTCCAAGTCCCACGTGAAGCGTTACGTATACAATCTTGATCCCCTGCGCCTCGATCTGCGCCAGCAATTCCTTGGTAAAATGTAAGCCTGCCGTCGGCGCCGCCGCGGAGCCTTCATATTTGGCATAAACCGTCTGATAACGATTCTTGTCCTTCAGCTTATGGGTAATGTAAGGCGGCAGGGGCATTTCGCCGAGCCTGTCCAGAACCTCCTCCCAAATGCCGTCATAGTAAAACCGGATCCTGCGGTTTCCGTCCTCCAGCGTCTCCAACACTTCTGCTTTCAAAATACCGTCGCCAAAGGTAAGTCTTGTACCCGGCTTGCACTTTTTCCCCGGTTTGACAAGGGTCTCCCAGACGTCGCTCTCTTTTCTCGAAAGAAGAAGCACCTCCACGTGACCGCCGGTTCCTTCCCTCTGTCCCAAAAGCCTTGCAGGGATTACCTTCGTATTGTTTAATACCAGACAATCTCCAGGCTTTAGGAACTCAGGTACTTCCTTAAACACGTGATGGCTGACGTCACCCGTCACCTTGTCCAAATGCAGGAGTCTTGACGCACTCCTGTCCTCCAAAGGATCCTGCGCGATCAATTCCTGCGGCAGGTCAAAATAAAAATCTGACTTCTTTAATTCCATGACTTCATCGTCTTTCCGTTTTCTTACTGACAAAATTAGAAATTGGCATTTTCAGCAAATGCCTTGTATCCGCGATACGCCTCGTACACGTCAGCCTTGCTCGTACACTCCCAGGGAGCATGCATGTTCAGTACGGCAACGCCGCTGTCGATCACGTTCATGCCATACAGTGCAAGCACGTAAGCGATGGTTCCTCCGCCGCCAACGTCAACCTTGCCAAGCTCAGCCGTCTGCCAAACAACCTTTTTGTCGTCCAAAACCTTGCGAAGATGCGCGATATACTCTGCATTTGCGTCATTGGATCCAGACTTTCCGCGAGCGCCGGTAAACTTATTAAAGCACATGCCGCCGCCAAGCCAGGCTGCGTTTTTCTTTTCAAATGCGGAAGCATAAGAAGGATCATACGCGGCACTTACGTCAGAGGAAAGCATGCAGCTCTTTGCAAGACATCTTCTAACGTTTAATTCGCTGTATTCGCCCGTCAGGTTCATCACTTCCGCAACGGTATTCTCAAAGAATGCGGACTGCATTCCCGTTGCGCCGACGGAGCCAATCTCCTCTTTGTCCACAAGGATGCAGCAAAGCGTTCTGTCAAGATTCTTTACGTCCAAGGCCGCGCGCAGGGACGTGAATGCACAAACCCTGTCATCCTGACCATAACCAAGGATCATGCTGCGATCGAAACCAGCCTCCCTTGCCTTTCCGGCAGGAACAATCTCAAGCTCTGCAGATAAAAGATCCTCTTCTTCAAAATCATAATTCTCTTTCAGAATGGAGAGCACTCCGGCCTTGATGGGATCTTTTTCCTTACTCTCCGCATCATTCTTTATGGTCAGGGGCTTGGAACCGATGATCAGATCCAGCGCTTCTCCTTCGATCACCTTAGCCGCCTTCTTCTCTAATTGCTCCGCAGACAAGTGGATCAGCAGGTCTGAAACGAAGAATACGGGATCATCCTCTTCCTCTCCAAGATTTAATTCGATGGTGGTTCCGTCCTTCTTCACCACGACGCCGTGGATTGCCAAAGGAAGCGTCACCCACTGATACTTCTTTACGCCGCCATAATAATGCGTGTCAAAATAAGCAAAGGAATGATCCTCGTCCTCATACAGCGGTACCTGCTTCACGTCAAGTCTCGGGCTGTCAATATGCGCTCCGAGAATGTTCATTCCCTCCGCCAAAGGATTCTTTCCAAGCTGGAACGTAACGACGGTCTTGTTCATCCAAACGGCATATACCTTATCGCCAGCCTTCAGCTTTTCTCCCTTTTTAATCACGGCATCCAATTCACGATAGCCCTCTGCCTCAACCTTATTCACGATCACGTCGACGCATTCACGCTCCGTCTTTCCGTTATCGAGGAACTCCCTGTATTCCTTACAAAGCTTCTCGAGTTTCTTTAAGTCCTTTTCTTCATAGGTTTCCCATGCACGATTCTTAGACACTTTACGCCTCCTAAATTCCTTTTGATTCTTTTACTGATTTAATTCTTCAAACAACTCCATCGCCCTTTCCACGGTACGGTCAGAATTGTAATGCTCATGCTCACCCCAACGGCCAAGTCCAATCACGCCGCGTTCCTTTGCATATGCAAGGAGCTGCTTCATCACCACGGGCTTGTCTATGGTATTCAGGGGATAGGTATACTCATTTTCATAGGCCGCCTGCTCGCCGCCCCTCGTAATTGCAGGATAGCTTTCATCAATCCTGTCCAGACGGTTGAGATTGGTCTCAAGCCAATATCCCTTGCTTCCGTCACAGAAATTGCTTCGCACCAGGATCCTGTGATGCGCCTTCTTCTCATCCGGCACATAAATCCAATGTGCCTTTGTATCCAAGTTTTCTTCCACGTAGCGGATCTCCGTGCCCGTGTGCTTCAGCGATTTCACCCAACCTGCAACCTCCGGTCCGCATCCCTCATACGCCGAAATGCTGCTCCATGGGATCGTCGTGACGATCACGTCCGCGCCGTAGGAATTTCCGTCTGAACAGGTCACAACCTTTTGGGCAAAGTCCAGTTTTGACACTGAAACTTGGTAACGGATGCTTTCCCCAAGTGCTTTTGCCATGCGGAGCCACAACTCGCCGTAACCGTATTTTTTCGGATAGTAGAATCTGGCATGCCCCGGCTGCGTTCCGTAAGGCTTACGATTCAGACAGGATAACAAAGTCTCTTCAAAGGATACGTTGGGCAGCTTGTCGAGCCAGTAGGTTCCAAGACTGTCCAGTTCTCCCCCGAACATTTTTCCGTTATAGGGAAGCATGTATGCTCCCGCGATCTTTTCTCCCAGCTTCCAAGTGATCCAGTCCACAAACTTCTCCGGCTTTGGCTGTCCGAGATTACATCCCGCCACCGCAATGGATTTCAGGTATTTCACCTGTTCCTCCTGCGGCATTTGCCAAATGTTTGCCTCAAAGGGATGTCCGATCTCATAGGTTTCCATGTCTATGCGGGAATCCCTCTCATATTCGTTCCATTCTTCCTTCGGCATGAAGGAGAACAAAAACTCATTTACTTTCGGTCTTCTTACGTCCAGGAAATGTCCGCCGCCAATGTCCAGCGGGCTTCCGTCTACGTCCTTTGAGCGGCAGAGTCCGCCAGCCTCCTCTTCCTTTTCCAAAACCAGAAACGTTTTCTCCGGCCAGTTTCTCTTGATCAGATTGGCAATCGACAAGCCTGCCGGACCAGCTCCGAGAATTAAATAATCATATTTTTTCATAGTTCCTCCGCCATCCAAAATATACGATTTCTAAGAATATAGAGCAAAAATACAACGCATGAAAATATACCAACTGTCCCGCCGGCATCACAAGCACGATGGCCGCATACTGTCCAAGCAGCACGATCGCCATGCATGCCGGTCCCAGTTCACGCAAGGCTTTCTTTTTGTCCTTCGCCTTAAAAAACCGGATCAGTTCGCGCAAAACAATAAAGCACTCCACAAGAGGAATGATGATCAGTATGATTCCATAAGCCTTGATGCGGATCATGATTCCTTCCGTCGTCCACCAAACCTTTTCCACAAGACCGGCCAACGCAATTCGCTTTCCATATTCGATCCAAGGCTTGGCGGCCGGATTCCCATACAGATCCAGGATGCCTGATTCCCATGCCGGGAACGTCCATGGCTCGTATTCCATGGAGAGTTCAACGCTAGGCTTTTCAGAATAATAGTAATCTGAAAGCTTATAGACAACCATGAGCATATTCCATTGCGTCCGGAGATACGTGACGGGATTATGGAGCACAATCCTGTAAAAAGCCTTTACGTAACGCTTTCCCGTCTCATGGGAGGTGATGGACTGATTGATGTCCACGTTTCCGTTCATGACATTATATCTGCGATAGCCATCCATGTCATATACCTGAATGGCCTCGATGGGAACGACTGCCGCAATGGCTGCCAGATCCTCCTCGGCTCCCGGATAGCTCAGATTGGAATCCGCACGATTCAGGATATTGTGAAGAGACGGGAAGGAATTGATAATGGCATAATCGCTTCCGTAGTATTTCAAGTCGCCCACCTTCTGGGGGAAGGAAACGATCAAAAATGCCACGGCATACAATACCAAAAAGATCAAATGCTTCTTTAAGCTGCAGCGGTTAACAAAGAACAGGATCACAAGAAATCCGAGCGTTCCAAGGATAATTCCTTCCGTTCTCCACACTGCCAACAGCGCGCTGAGGAATGCCAGGCAGACGAGCTTTGCGTTGGAATACGTCTTTCCCTCCAAAGCGTCCATGAGAATAGAAAACACGTAATAGATGCAGACAAGGGAATACAGTTCCGTCCTGTACGGATCATTGATCAAAAGGAGCACTCTCGGCACGATGAAAACCAAGATCAAAAACGGCCAGGTAAAGCGGCGCATGCAAGGACTGTTTTTCAGGCGTTTGTACGCATAAACCATGTTAAAGAAAAACAACGTCCACTGCAGAAAACAAATCGCAAACGGATGCGGGACCGTCATAAACGACGCCGTATACAGTATGCTGGTGTAGGCATTGTGCCAATACTCGGGATATAACCGGATCGCGTAAGTATAGGTTATGTAATTGTCTACGTCATAGTAAAAAAGATTCGGCCAGGTAACGGCAAAGCATGCCGTCCCAAACAGAAACAACAGTGCAAAAAAGATCAGTTCCTTATCTTTCCGGAAATTATGAATGAAATAAAAGACCATTTTCCAAAGCAAAAAAATGATCAGGGCTGCAAAAAGCTTTGCAAGCCCATATTCCATAACGCGTTCAAAAGTATCACTGTAGGTCAGGTCCTTTGCCCTTGCCGTCACCGTGATCTTCTCTGGCTTCCACTGCAGAATCGTCCACTCATAGAAAAAGGAACTCAAGAAATGGATGCACGGAAGAAGTATTTCCAAAGACAGTTTGTGCTTCTTTTCAAGTCCGTCCTTCATGTCTTCTTTCAAAGTCCTTTCTCAAATGATCACTTGAGTCCTCTTCTTATCTCAAACCATAAATATTTGAGCAGCTTTTTCCCAGTCGCAAATGCCTTGAAATGGCTTTCTCCGGAAATTCTTGCGCTCTCCGTCGTCGGGAATTCAATGCGCTTAAGGTGAAGCTTATAGCTGCGGCATACCATTTCAATGTCAATGGAGGGAGACATGTCCGTGATCTCACAGCGGTTGAAGGCGTCCACCGTCATGCCGCGGAATCCGTGAAGCGTGTCCCAAACCGTATTTCCTTCTCTCTTAAACAAGATCTTTGCCGCAAGGCCAAGGCATAAAACAAACCACTTTCTGGGCTTGATCAGCTTGCCGTCCTCTTCGTTTCTGGCGCCCTTCATCATGCGGCTGCCAACGACGAATTCATAACCTTCCTCATAAAACTTCCGGAAGCGATAGGTATCCTCCACCGGAATGCTTCCCTTCGGATGAAAGAAAACAAACGCGTCACAATGACAATGTGCTGCTCCGTCCTTACATGCCTGATTTAATCCCTTTGCGCTCTGGGGATAAACGGTGATCCCCTGCTCTTCCAAGTATTCCACCGTGCCATCCGTGCTTCCGCCGTCAATGCAATAAATCTCATCAAACTGACTGCGGTCGATCAAAGGCACGTCGTGCTTACATCCTTCGATCTCATTCCAGGTTAACAAACAGAGCGCTAATTTCATTTTCTTCCTCCCAAATGGTCTTTCGCCGTCTTTCGGTCACAAAGCCATTTTCCAAAATATAAGCATTGTAATGCAAAAGAACAAAAATAAACTGCACTAAAATAATATAAGATACCTGCCGGCATGACAAGCGCGATCGCGGCAAACTGTCCCAGCAGCATCATAGTCATAAACGCAAAGAATAAGCTCTGCAGATTCTTTTCCTTCCGCGGCATTCTCAGGAATGCGATCACCTCCCTAAGGAAGATCACGCCGTCCAAAAACGGGATCAGGAATACCAAGAAAGTAACCAGGTAGATCTTGATAAAGAACTGTTCCAGCGTCTTTACCAGATTCGTCATTCCATCGGCAAACGCCTTTCTCGCGGACCAATCCGACCAGCTCTGAACACCGGGATACGAAAAGAAATCTTCCTTTCCGTCCGCCCATGCCTGAAACTCCCAACTGGGATAATCACGCGACAGGACCGCACGGGAACCCTCCACGTATTCCTCCGTTCGAAGCCGCAAAACCACCTTTAACATGCCAAGCTGCGTCCGGACGTAAGTAACGGGATTGTGAAGAACGATCCGGTAATAAGCCTTTACGTAAGCTTTTCCCAGTTCCATGGGCGCCACGGACTGATTAATGTCTTTATTGCCGTTTAAGTAATTATATCTTCTGTATCCATCCATTCCGTATGCCTGGATGACCTCGATCGGTACCACCGCCTCAATGGCTGCCAGATCCTCTTTCGCCCCGTCGTAGCTGAAATTGGAATCCTCACGGTTTAGCACGTTGTGTAGGAACGGAAACGAATTGATGATGGAATAATCACTGCCGTAATACTTTTCCATGCCAACCTTCTGCGGGAACGACGTCACTTCAAAGGCGATCACGAAAACGATTGCCAAAAGGAAAACTTGCTTTAGTTTGCAACGGTTGGCAAACAGCAAAATGGCAATAAAGCCAAGGCCACCCAAAATGATCCCTTCCGATCTCCAAACGGCCACCAGCGCACTTAAAAACGCCCAAAAAACCAGCCTGCGCGCTGAAAACTGCTTTCCCTCCGCCACGTCAAACAATATCACCGTCACATAGTAAATGCACAAAAGCGCATAGATCTCCGTGCGATAGGGATCCGTGATCATCACAATGGTTCCCGGAAGCGCAAAGATCAAAAAGGAAAACCACTTTGCCTTCGATACCACTTTCGGGCACTCGTCTAAGCGATGCCACAAGTAAGCCAGGTCAAAAACAAATGCCAGCCACTGGATGACGGAGATTGCAAACGGATGCGGAGCCGTCATAAGGCATGCGCAAAACATAATGCTGGAATAAGCATTGTGCCAATATTCCGGGAAAAAACGAATGGCGTAGGAATACGTCACGTAGTTGTCCGCGCTTCGGATAAACCCATCGGGACAATAAAGAATCAAACAAAGCAGCCCCAGGAAAAAGAACCAGGTAAAAGCCCGAATCATCCTGCTCTGCTTCCAATTGTCAATGACGTAAAATATCAATTTCCAAATCAAAAAAATGATAATTGCGGCAAATAGTTTGGATAAGGCATATCCCATGATCCTCTCAAACAGATCACTGTACCGCAGGCTCTTTGCATATGCGGCAACCGTGTTCTTTTCCGGCCGAAACAGCAGTATGCTTCGCTCATAAAGAAATGATGCCAAAAAATGGATCAAAGGAAGAAGCTTATCGATCGTGAGGCCACAAACCGAGGCATTCGTCTTCTTCATCCCGTCACGTCCTTGTCAATTTAGCTCCGTGCATAAACATGGTTATTATACAATATTTCATTGAAATAAGCAAATGAATATTCCCTTAAGAAAATGCCTCCCCGGAGGGATCTCCGGAGAGGCAATTTGGATACTTTATTAGCTTCTAAGGTCAATGTCTAACTGATTCTTTAAGTTCTTAAGGATTTTCTTTACGAAATGATCAACGGAATCCGCCTCGAAGGGCTCCTGTCCGGGAACGAAGTCGATGGTGAAGGCCATGCTCTTCTTCGTCGGAGGGATCGGTGCGCCTTCATACTTGTCGAACAGCTTGATGCCCTTTACGTACTGGCAGCTCTTCTGGATGCAATCCTCCACCTGACCGCAGGTGATCTCCTTGTTCATGACAAGGGCAAGGTCACGGCTCTCGCCGGGGAACTTCGGAAGAGGCTCAAAGCTTGCCTTTCCTGCAGGCAACGCGCCAAGCGTCTTCAGATCGATCTCTAAAAGATATGCATCCGTTCTTAAATCCAACTTCTCAGCAACGGGATAGGCCACCTTTCCAAGGTAACCAATCTCGGTTCCGTTACAGAGAATCGTGGCCGTCTGATATGGATGCAGGAAGCTTACCTTACCGGGAACGTAATCAAATTTCACGTACAGACTCTCTGCAACCTTCTGTGCCATGCCCTTTAAGGTGAAGAAGCTCTCCGTCTCACCGAAAATGCCGATGCAAAGGGTTTCCCGCTCATCAGGATAATCCGTCAGCGGAAGCTCCTTCGCGATGAATTTCTTACCGATCTCATACAGTCTTCCGGAAAGATTTCCCTTCTTTTGGTTGCGGCTGATGGCATTCAGCATGGAGGCTGCCAGCGTCGTTCTCATCAGGGAAAGCTCTTCGTTGATCGGATTTAAGATTCTGATCGCGCGGCGCTCCGGAGCACTCTTGGGAAGTCTTAAAAGGTCAAGATCCGAAGGCGAGAAGAAGGAATAATGGATGCACTCATACGCACCCGTCGTGCAAAGATCCTTCTTGAGCTTCAACTCTCTTCTCTGCTTTGCACTCATTCCTCCCGTGGTCACCAATGCATCCGGCATGAAGGTGGGCTTTACGTGCTCGTAGCCATACATGCGGATCACTTCCTCCGCAACGTCGGGATAAGAATCCATGTCCTCACGGTACGCGGGAACGTGGATCGTAAGCTCGTCACCGTTTACTTCCGGTGCAAAATTCAAATTATTCAAAATGTGAAGCACGTCCCGGGCAGGCACTTCAATGCCGAGCACGTCGTTCACCTTCTTAAGGCTAACCTTCATCTCCCATGGATCGATGGAATTGCCGGTGTTAACGTCCACGTGGGTGGAGGATACCTTACCGCAGCCGAGCTCCTCGATCAAATGAAGCGCTCTCTTCATGGCATGAACGGTGGAATACTCGTCAACGCCCTTTTCGTATTTCGCACTCGCGTCCGTACGCTTTCCAAGCGCCCTGGCCGTCTTTCGGATGTTGTCCCTTGCGAACTTTGCGGATTCGAACAATACGGCCTTTGTCGTATCGCGGATCTCGGAATTCAGGCCGCCCATCACGCCGGCTAGTGCCACGGGCTTTACGCCGTCACAAATGACCAGATTGTTGGGATTCAAAGTATATTCCTGCTCGTCAAGCGTCGTAATCTTCTCGCCTTCTCCGGCCCTGCGCACGCAAATGGCATTGCCCTCAATATATTCGCTGTCGAACGCATGCATGGGCTGTCCCTGTTCCAGCATTACGTAATTTGTAATGTCTACAATGTTGGAAATGGAGGCCTGGCCAACCAAGGCAAGTCTTCTCTTCATCCAAAGAGGAGACTCTCCGATCTGAACGTCATATACGTAATGTCCGATATATCTAGGGCAGAGCTCCGGAGCGGTAACGCTTACGGTAAATCCGTCCTTCTTTACGTCAGTCTCATGATATTCATAAGAGGGCTCCTTTAAGGGCAGATCCAATACGGCAGCAACCTCCCTGGCAAGGCCCAGAATGCTCTGACAATCCGGTCTGTTTGCGGTGATGGATACGTCAAACACGTAGTCATCCAATCCAAGGATCGGCTTTACGTCTGCGCCAACTTCCGCATCCTCAGGAAGTACCAGAAGTCCATTATATCCAGCTCCCGGGAACATGTCCTCGGATACGCCAAGCTCCACGCCGGAACAAAGCATGCCCTCGGAATCATATCCGCGAAGCTTTCCCTTCTTGATCGTCATCACGCCTTCCACGGTCTTATGATCTTTTGCGGTAGCATATACGGATGCACCTACAAGCGCTACGGGATACTTTCCGCCTGCCTGTACGTTATCCGCGCCGCAACATACCTGAAAGGTTCCGTGACTGCCTGCATTAACCTTGCAAACGTGCAAATGCGTCTCGGGAATGGGCTCGCACTCTTCCACGTATCCAACAACCACGTTGCTTACGTCCTTGCCAACCTCCTTTAATTCTTCTACTTCAAAGCCGCAGGAGAAAAGCTTCTTTTCCAGCTCCTCGGCGCTAACGTTCACGTCCACGTATTCTTTTAACCAACTAAGCGGCACTAACATGTCTTTATCCTCCTATCTTCCGCATCCTAATTATTATCGATCTGCTCGAGCACCTTAATGTCAGACTCGAACAACAGCTTGATGTTGTTGATGCCGTATTTCAGCATGGTGGCACGCTCCAGGCCAATGCCAAATGCCAGGCCGCTGTACTCATCGGGATCGATTCCGCAGTTCTGTAATACCTTGCGGTTTACAATGCCGGCGCCGAGGATCTCAATCCAGCCCGTACCCTTACAGAGCTTGCAGCCCTTTCCGCCGCATTCGAAGCAGCTGACGTCTACCTCAACGGAAGGCTCCGTGAACGGGAAATAAGAAGGACGCAGTCTCGTCGTCGTACCTTCGCCGTAAATCTTCTGCACAAACACGTCCAGCATGCCCTTTAAGTCGCAAAGCGTGATCTTCTTGTCAACGACCAAGCCTTCCATCTGATGGAACATGGGTGAATGCGTTGCATCGTCATCTGAACGGAATACCTTACCGGGGCAAAGGATCTTGATCGGAGGCTTCTTTGCTTCCATGGTATGGATCTGCGCCGCTGAAGTTTGCGTAGCCAGCAGGAATTCCGGAGAGAGATAAAACGTATCCTGCATGTCTCTTGCGGGATGATCCTTGGGCGTATTCAACGCGGTGAAATTATAATAATCATTCTCGATCTCTTTATTCTCAAACACTTCGAAACCCATGCCAGAGAATACGTCGATGATCTCGTTTCTCATCTGGGTAATGGGATGCAGGTTGCCAGATTTCATCTCCACACCGGGCTCCGTCACGTCAATCCTTTCCTGCTCATAACGATGCTCGAGTTCCTTCGCCTTGATCATTTCATCCAGATCCGTAAAGCGTTGCTGTGCCCATTCCTTCAGATCGTTTACGCCCTTTCCAAAGCTTGCTCGCTCCTCTGGCGCAATGTTTTTCATCTCCTTCATCAGAAGACCGATCTTGCCGGCTTTAGAATCCAAAAACTGCTTTTTGAATTCATATACGGCCTTAGAACTAGCAAGTCCGCCAATGCCATCCAAAATCTCCTGTTTGATCTCGTCAAATCTCTCGCTCATGCTTCTTTCCTCCTTTTATCCTTACAACCGCCCGTTCTGCCATTGCGCAGCCATGCGGACGCTTTTTTCCCAAATAAAAAATCCCCTGCACAGTCATTCTGTGTAAGGGACGTAACTATTTCTACGCGGTACCACCCTGCTTCCTGATCGCTTCGGAAAAATCCATGGATCAGACGCTCTGTTGCGGATAACGGACGCTTCCGGCTTCAACTATCCGTCTTATGACCTTCATCGAAGCAGCTCCGGTGGGAAATTCGAAATCTCATCTTTACCTGGGAAGCTTTCAGCCGGTGGCATCCCCTCTCTGATCCGTTTAGGAAAATGAGTTCCTACGGCGACCTTAACGGTCTGTTTGCACCTTCATCGCCTATATATGATGGTATTCTAATGAATAACCGCGAAATTGTCAAGTCTTTTTATCCCGTGGAGCCAAAACGGTTGCCCGTCCTGACTCCACAAGAAAACCACATGTCAAAAAGAAGTTCTTGGTAATACTATAAAAATTATTTAACTAATCATGCATGATTAATCACAAAGAATGATAAACATCCTTTATTATTTCTGAAGGCGAGCCTTCTTTGCGCAAACAACTGCACCTGCCATCATCAGCATAGCAAGGATTGCAGAAATAGCGATAACCTCACCGGTCTTAGGAGCAACAACAGCCTTAGCTGCGCCCTTACCTAAAGCGAAAGGTGAGAAGGTATCGGAGCTGAAGGTAAGAGTTCCGTTATTGTTGGTAACAGGAATTACTACCCAAGCTTCAGGATCGTATGCAGCATCGTTCTGCCAGTCCTTGCCGATGTAGTGAAGCATATAATACTCACCATTGGCAGAAGCATATTTGCTTCTGAAGGAAACGGTAGCAGGGCCGTCATGGGTGATGTTGGAAACCGTATAGATCTCGCCAAGACCATGATCAGCAGCATACTTTCTTGCACGAGCAAGCCAGTCAGGCTTAAGGCCATCAAACTTAGCACCGGTAGCGGTGTAGTTCATGTCGATGTTATCCTGAGCAATCTGCGTAGCAAGCTGCTGGTTAGCATCGGTGGTGGTCGTCGTGGTACTGCCGGCTGCCATTACCGTCATGCCAAATACTAATACGGCTGCAACGGTAAGAGCAATCGTTCTCATAAACTTTTTCATTGGATTGGTCCTCCTTTCTTTAAGAATCATGTGGTTATATCAAGCCTTGCGGCCTAATACCGGAATAATTGGGATCCCTTTAGTCTTCGATCACTTCATAGAATACTTTCAGGATCAATTCATACATGCCTTTTTCATCGACGTGGAACTCTTCAAACTTCTCTCCCATCTCGGTCTCACCGGGAACGGAAAACATGTTCTCTTTGTCAAATTTATAATCATCAACCTGCGTCGAGAAATAGCTTATCTCATCTATTGTCACGTCCGTCACCATGTATTGTTTGATGGTGTTGTATAACGTAACTAGCAAAGATACGTCTTTTTTCACGGCTTTCTTCGCCGTGTCGGCATATGCAAGCAAATACTGTTTTTGCCTCTCCGTCCTTCGTCCTGCACTGCCAAAGCTGGTACAGTCACGAGACCTAAGATACACAACGGCCTGATCGCCTTTCAGATGAACCTTTTGGCCTTCCTTGAAAACCAATTTATTGGCATTGCCGATATCCTCTAATGCGACTAATTCAACGCCGCCTACCGCATCATTGATCTTAGGAATGGCTCCGTAGTTAATGGCACAATACCCATGAATGGGTAAATTATAAAACAATTTTGATACGGCTGCAACACTTCTTTCACAACTTAGCTCTTTTCCGTCACCGTATCCATGCTGCAACGTGAGCTGCGCCTGTACGGTTCCAAGGAAAGTACCGTTTTGTGAATACATGTCAATGTCCGTGATGGTGTCGCGATTGACGCCTATGACTGACGCTTCCATGGTCTTAGGATTCAGGGCCAACAAGAAAATCGCGTCTGATTGTCCGCCGTCCACGGAATTCTTTGCTTCCTTCACCGTTCCATTTTTGTCAATGCCAAGGAACAGGAACGTAAGCATTTCGTCATTATATCGATAGTGAACGCCCTTATAGCGGATGTCTCCCTCTTCCCAGTTGTCATTGTCTTCGTCAATCTGGATCAAGGGAACCGACTCCGACGGCGTTTCAGGGTTATTACTTTCTTCCAAGGCCCAATCGGCCATTGCCACGTTCATGTCCGGTCTCTTGTTTTCGCTTTTGCGATACAACCTGTTTTTACCGGATATCCTAAGTCCCAAAAAAACCATAAAGCCAATGACGCATATGATAATGAGCCACATTAAGAACTTTAGGACGCTGCGGCGAATCTTAAAACTACTCTTCATTGATCAATACTCCCTGCACCAAAAAGCGATTCTCAGGTTTATTATTGATACAAGTGGATAACGTTATAAAATACTCTTCGCCGTTCAGTTCCATACTGTCATCATAAATCCGGTTCATGTTACGCTCCGTTCTTACTGTCTCAAAATAGAGCGCCGCCATTTCCGGAAGATCAAAATTATGATTGTACAGCAAATGTTCATTGCTGTGGACGTATGCGGCGAAAATCTTGTAAACCAACAATTTTTCCTGCGTATATACGTATATATATCGGTTCTCGTCAAAGAATTCTTCATCCTCATACCTGTGAAGGCTGCCAAACATTGTTCCGTTTTTCATGTTGTGGCCATAGAGAACCGTGTTGTGATCCGTAAACTCTTTGTTATTGTAAGTCTTTTCTGAATAGATGCAGCCTGGATAACCCTTGCTTCCGTCAAGATTATAGTTCAAATAATAAGAATCATCCGTCGGATGCTGTAAAATGGGATAATTCACTTTCGTTCCAGGCACGTAGATCCATGCATAGATGTCAGCATTTACGGTTTTCTGCAAATTTTCCAGGTCGACTTCAAGATCAGGAATGGGTGCTCCTGCCTCTTCAGCAAGCCGGAGGCTTTCCTCAAAGGGATCTACCGGTTCCGGCGTCGCCGTCGGTTCCACGCCATCGCTCGTCGAAGTACTTTCAGAGCTTTGCGGGGTGTCAGATGAAGTCACGTCGATCTCCGTACCCGTTATGACTTTCACAAGATCGGACATTTCATCGGCTCTTCTCTTGCTGTCTATCGCCGTCTTGATCAGAAAACCTATGCAGACGCAAGCGCCTAACGCCAATACCACGGCAATGATTCCCCATGGATTTCTTCTGTTTTGATTCTTATTTCGTTCCATAATCCTCGCTGATCATCGCCTAATTATCGTCACGTCATAAGCGAACAAACCTAGTTTCAAGCGAATGCCATACTTCTCCATTCAAATAATTCAGTATCATTTTACAAAATAACGCATGAAAAGTCAAGAAGTAATCTACGCCGTTTCCACGTGTTAATCCACAAACTTATCCACGTTACAAACGCTTATCGTGTGTTTTTTCCCATTTTTGGGGCTTTTTCGTCTCTCCCTTGCGTTTCCCGCGCCTTTAAAAATCTGTTAATATATGCCCCAATCAGGATGATGTACATGCAAAAATACAACCACAGCATGATCAAAATGATCAGCGCAAGGCTTCCGTAGACGCTGTAATCCGTCCAGTCAACGTACAGGGAAAAGCCCCACGAGAACACGCTCCATCCAACGGCGGTAAACGCTGCCCCCGGAATCTGCGCCCGGAATTTCAGCGTTCCGTTTGGTACGTACGAATAGATTGCAGCAAACAAAAAGGTTAAGAGGACCCAGATTGCCATAAAACGAAGTTTCATGAGCATCGCCACAAGCGGTTGAAGGCTTGGGAGTTTATATAACAGCATGTCCACAAAACGATTGCCAAATACCATCACAAAGAGGCAAAGCACCACCATAATTAACATTAGCGCCGTATAAAAGCATGCTCCAAGCCTTATCACAAGATAATTCCTCGTCTCCTTTACGTCGCCGACCGCATTCAGCCCCCTTGTCAGCGCCAGCATGCCCTTTCCGGCAGACCATAAAGTCAAGAGAACCGCAATGGGCAGCAAACCCTCCGATTTTTCATAGACGTCTTGTATTACGCCCTCGGCCAGGGGAACCATCTTTTCCGGTATGATCCCATTGACTGCGTATAACAGATTCTCCTCCGTCAGCGGCGTGTACGGAAGGATCGTGCAGAGCATAATGAGCATTGGGACAAGCGAAAGGAAAAAGAAAAAAGCCGTACTCGCCGCAAATGCGTTAAGGTTCTGATTCCCAATCTCTTTACCAAAACTCCGAATCCCTTTCATCCTGCGTCCTCCAGTCAATCCATCTTGGATAAGATGCCATCTTCATAGTAGTATTTCAAGATATCTCCGGCCGTGCTTCCCTGAAGCGCCATTTCCATTGCGCCGTTTTGGCTCATGCCAACGCCATGGCCGTATCCGCCGCCCGTCAATACGTATCCTACCACGTTTCCTTCCTTTTTTCCAATTTCCATCAAGAAAAATGCGCTTGGGAGCAGCGTGGCACAGAATATTTCACTTCCGTCCTTTCTTTTTGCCATTGCTTTTCCGTCGCAAAGCAGTTCCCTGATCCTTCTCTCCCCCCGGATCCAGTAAATGCCTTCATCTGAAATGATTGCCAATTCCTTTGCGGCGCCGCCTTTCGCGCGTTTCGTAACCACCAGATCATGAAGGGTATTTAGCTTTAACGGTTCGTTCGATCCAATAAGCGCTTGTAATCTGCCTTCAAATGTCCCAAGATCCAGTTCTTGCACTTCATAGGTCCAGCGATACCACGGTAATTCAAATTCCAAGTCCTCCCGGCATTCCTCCATCAGAAAACTAGGCTCATCAACGGCTTCCGAAAAAGGATCCGTCTTCTTCCCTCCCGCGTCATCCCATACGGATACGTCCGTCCCCTTTCCGCAGGACGTAGAATAATAAAACGTATCCATCAAATCACCTTCCCCCGTCAGCAAAATCAATCCTTCCGTCTCTTCTATGGCCGTTGACGCATTTTCTTGCTCCGGCTGGTTGCCATAAGCCTGATACGCCGTTGAATCATCTAAATGCGCGTTTAATTCCGGATAACCCGGAGAAATCAGATGGCTAACCGCATAGGTTCTCGCACAGATTGCCTGTGCCTTTAAGGCTTCCACGGGATAGCTTGCAGGCATTTCGCTTGGGATGACGCCGAGAAGATATTCTTCAAGTCCCAGGGAATTGATGACTGCCATCCCGTCAGACACCCTTCTGATCTCCAAGGTTCCGCGATAGGAAGGATTCCCCTGATCCCGCTCCACGTTTTTCAGAAAAATCCTACCGTTTGTTTCCGCGGTTCCGATTTGAACGTAACTGTTTTCGGGCGAAAAGCACGCGCTTTCCTCCGTGATCCAAACCGTTTCTCCTGCTTCATGCCATTCCCTTTGACCCGGATTCTCACCATACTCCAAATACCATTTCTGATCCGAGCCGATCAATAATTCTTTATGCAATAGGTTCTTATAATGCGAAGTTTTGATCAATACGCGTATGTTTTGTTTTCCCAATTCCGCTAACGGCACAGCTTGTGCGGCATCCTCTTGCGGAATCATTTCCGCCACTGACCGATCCGCCATTTCAGGCTCTTCATCCTTATTTACGTCTTCCGTCGAAAATGCCTTTAGCCAGCACGCACTGATCAGCACCAGCAGCAATCCAGAGCATGCAAAGCCCCAGATCCTCACGCGAACGCATTTCGGAATCTTTCTCATTTTATTTCAGCCTCCGGATCATCTGCGATTCTCAGAAACAAAAAGCAGCCTCCGGTCTCCCGAAAAGCTGCTTTTTATCTTTTGTACCGCATCCATCGGATGCTTTTTTTGCCCCCGAAATGCCGCGTCTTGTTTTTTGACTCCTAGCTCGCGCCAGGTGGGTAACCGCAACCAAGTTTTTGCCTTCCCTTCCAATCCTCTGTTCCAGGCATGCCTGGGAGTGAGGGCTTGACAGCCGCTTGGCAATATAAGAATCCCATGAAAGTAAATGTAGGTTCAAAACTAACAAGCTTTATCGAACATTTCAGGTTAGTTATATTATAACCCAACCGCCTCAAAAATTCAACAGAAAAATTTGCCATTTTAGGTAATTTTTTCTGATAATTGTGGCTATTAATTACATTTTTTGAGCAATTCTTCCCATCTCTTATCCACTTCTGCCTGGAATGCCTCGATCAAATATTCATTTCCGGGCTTAAACAGATGCTTGAATCTTCCCTGCTTCTTCAAGAAATCCTCCAGGGGAAGCTTATGCTTCGGCTGATAATTCAATCTCCACTCGCCTTCCACCACCTCAAACAAAGGCCAGTAGCAGGTTTCAACGCCAAGTTTGCAGATCTCAATGATGTCAGGAGCGTCATAGCGCCATCCTCTCGGGCAGGGAGCCATGATATTCAGGAATGCCGCACCAGGCGTATAGATTGCGCGTTCCGCCTTTACGTAGAGATCCTTCATGTTGCCGATGAAGGTGGTCTGCGCAACGTAAGGAATGTTGTGCGCCGCGATAATGGTCGCCAGATCCTTTCTGGACTGAGGCTTACCATTCGACTGCGTACCCACGGGAGTCGTCGTGGTATCGGCATACATGGGCGTTGCAGAGGATCTCTGGATGCCCGTGTTCATGTATGCGCCGTTGTCATAGCATACGTAAACCATGTCATGGCCGCGCTCCATGGCGCCCGAAAGGGACTGCAGACCAATGTCATAAGTACCACCGTCACCGCCAAAGGTAATGAACTTGTACTCAGAACCAATCTTTCCGCGTTTTTTCAATGCGTGATACGCCGTCTCCACGCCGGAAAGCGTCGCACCTGCATTCTCGAATGCATTGTGGATATAGCTGTCCTCATACGCGGTATAAGGATACATGTAAGAGGAAACCTCTAGACATCCCGTGGCATTTCCGATCACGGCCTTGTCTCCGGGATGTAGGGCCTTCAGTACGTTTCTAACGGCAATGGTTCCGCCGCAGCCGGCACACATTCTGTGTCCGGGCGCAAGTCTTTCTTCCCTTGCCTGAATCTCTCTAAAATTAAAAGCTCTCTGCTCCATCATTCTTCTCCTAATTTCAATTGGCTTCAGCGATGTTTTGCTCCGTTTGAATCAAATCGCCGTAGTTTTCTCCGATCGCCTCATTCACTGCGCCATCTTAAACACAATCTGATTCGTCAGCACTGCGAAGACCAAGGTAGGGATAAGGTCCAAAGACGTTCTCTCCCGCCGCAAGCTTCTCGAGCTTCTCATATACGCGCTCCACGTCGGAAACCCTCACGTCACGGCCAGACAGACCATAAATGATATTTACCGTCTCCGCCTGACATTTCGCGCGGTACATTGCCGCCGTAACTTCAGCGCCAACCGGTCCGCCAACGCTGTTGTAGCCTTCACTTCTGTCAAGGATTCCAACTGCCTTACAATTCTTCAGCGCATTTGCAAACTCTTCTCCCGGGAAGGGACGGAACACGCGGATCTTTAAGAGACCTACTTTCTTACCTTCCGCGCGAAGCTTGTCAATGGCATCCTTGATGGTACCGCAAACGCTTCCGATGGCTACCAGCGCATATTCCGCATCCTCTAAGCAATAGCCTTCATAAAAGCCGTATTTTCTGCCGGACAGCTTTTCAAATTCCTCAGCGACTTCCAAAATGACCTTCTTTGCATTGATCATGCCCTGCGCCTGCGCACGCTTTGCCTCCATGCAATAAGGGGAAACGGCATAAGGACCAACGGCCATGGTCTCGTCTTCCTTGAGGAGATAATGCTCCGGATGATACTCACCCACGAACTCCTTGACGGGAGCATCGGGAAGGAGCGTGATGTTTTCAACGGCATGGCTGGTGATGAAACCGTCCTGACATACCATGATGGGAAGCTTTACGTCCGGATGCTCCGCGATTCGGTATGCCTGAAGCGTATTGTCATAAGCTTCCTGATTGTTTTCTGCATAGATCTGAAGCCAGCCGCTGTCTCTCGCGCCCATGCTGTCGGAATGCTCCGCATTGATGTTGATGGGTCCGGAAAGGGCACGGTTTACAAGCTCCAGCATAATGGGCAGACGATTGGACGCTGCCACGTATAATACCTCCCACATGAAGGCAAGACCGCAAGAAGAGGTTGCCGTCAGGGTTCTTGCGCCTGCCGCTTCGGAACCGATGGCAGCGCTCATGGAACTGTGCTCACTCTCTACGGGAATAAATTCGGTATCTACCTGACCATTGGAGATCATGCTGGATACAAACTGCGGGATCTCCGTGGAAGGCGTAATGGGAAATGCAGGCATGACGTCGGGATTGATCTGACGAATGGCTTCCGCAACCGCCTCATTTCCGGACATTCTCTGAGGAATTCCTTGTACGCTCATCTTATTGTCCCTCCTTCATCTCGATGGCACCAAAGGGACAAGCCTTTACGCAAATGCCGCAGCCCTTGCAGTGATCATAATCAAACTCTTCTCTCTTATTGTTCTTTGCGATAATGCAGCTGTCGGGACAATAAGGAACGCAGAGCAGACATTGTTTGCACTTCTCCGTACTCCATACGGGCGTGTTGGTACGCCACTGACCCGTCATAAAGCCCTTACTGGTCGCAGGCTCATGGATCTGCAGGCCTTCCGTAACGTCCTGCCAAACTACGTGTTCATCTATTTTTTCTGCAGGTAAAGCCATTAGTGCACCTCCTCCATCGCCAAACGAAGCGCTTTCATGTTGCCGTCCAGCACTTCCGGTTTTTTCGCAAATTTATGTTCCAGGGATTCTCTCATCAAATTGATAAAGGTCTCAGGCTCAATTACTCCGGATACCTTTACGATCGCAGCCAGCATGGGCGTGTTTGGGAAATACTTTCCAAGCGTCTCATGACAGACCTTTCTCGCGTCAATGATATGAACCTCACCCTCGTAGCCCTTTAAGTGAGGAATGATCTCCTCCTTGGACTTCGTGGTGTTAATCAAAATGGCACCCTCTTTCTTTAGGCCAGCCGTTACGTCAACGGACTCGAGCAGCGTGTCATCCACGACTACCACGTAATCGGGCTCGTAAATGTTGGAGTGCACGCGGATCTGGTTATCACTGATCCTGTCATAAGCGGTAATGGGCGCACCCATTCTCTCAGGGCCATACTCAGGAAAGCCCTGCACGTGTTTTCCAAGCTGAAATGCCACGTCAGCCAACAAAAGAGCCGCCGTCTTGGCGCCTTGGCCTCCTCGGCCATGCCATCTGATCTCCGTCAAACTGTTCATTTTCCAATCCCTTCCATCCTAAATCATTACCTTTCGTACCCCGTTCGGGCATACGCGAAACATATTATACGACATTTTTTTTCATTAGTAAATAGTTTTTTCCACTCCCATCAAAAAAACACCTTCCGGAGGAATCCGAAAGGTGTTATTCATAGGCCGGATTATTCTGGCAATCCCACGTAACCACAGGCTTCGATCATGGTTTGTCCTTCCTCGGACAATAGCCATTCAACGAGTCTTGTTACGTTTCCATTTTGATTATCCTTACGATAAACGACGTAAAATTTTGTGCTGATCGGATAAGAGCCATTTCGTACGTTCTCAGCACTCGGATAGATTCCGTCAACAGCCAGCATTTTTACGTTATCATCTGCCACCATGCCCGAAAGATAATACCGGAAGGAATAACCAATCCCTGCGCCAAATACGGACAGGAGCCGTCTGGAGGTCAACATGTTGTCTTCCATAAACTTATCCATCATGGTCTGACTGCCGGAGCCCTTTACTCTGGTCAGCGGATTGATCATTTTTGAAGCGCCGCCAACCTCTTTCCAGTTTGCGATCTCTCCCCTGTATATGGACCGTATCTGTTCCGTCGTAAGTCCGTCCACGGGATTGTCTTTGTTTACAAAGAATACAAATGCTTCCAAGCCGATCGGCACGATCTCCAGCTCGACGCCCTTATCCTTAGCAGACTGCATTTGTTCTTTCGACGGGTGCGCCGTAAAAAACAGATCAACGGAGCCTTCTACAAGGGCATCAAAACCTCTGACGGTGTTTTGATATTGCATCACGCTGTCAGGGGCAAAATTCTCACCATAGTAATTATCATCAGAAAACACGCCGCCCTCATAAGTGACGGTTCCCGCGGGATAGCAATTCTCTATTACCGATGCATAAACCGGAACGAGGGCTGCCGCGCCGTCTAACACGGGCAAATCTTCGCCGCTTTGAAATCTGAAGGAAGAGCCCGTTCTTGCAAGCTCAGACGTCTCCTCAAATGGCAGAAATTTAGCCACGTCGATCATTTTGAGTTGGTTTGTACCGCTGAAATTATTGGCAAGACGGCTCGTAATTGCTACGTACAGGAAGACGTTTACGGCCACAAACAGGAAAACCGTTCCCAAAATAACGATGATCTTCTTCATGGCCACAACTCCCTTGCAATAAATTGTATGATTGAAGAATTCTGATAGGCAAAACAGATATAAATGCAATGAGCAACCGTCGCCAGCATTCCTAACAGAATCACGATGATCAATACTCTGATAAAAGCACGGTCACTCATGTTACATACTCCTCATGATAAGCATGGCAAGAATGCTTAAAAATATGATGCCCAAAATAAATAAGACTACAATAACCATACTAATGATAAACATAACCGTATAGATTGTTTTTCTGCGCCGCCCTTCTTTCTTAGAATCCATGCCATCTTTAATGAACAACACAATGGATGCAAGCACGAATAATGCAATTGCAATGATGATCAGCCAGCCGAAAATCCACATTAGAATATCCATTGACGTTCCCCTTTCATTTGCTTTTCTAATCCTATTCTACCAGATGCACTCATCCAATGCACGTGCCATACGTCACTTTTTCAACGCGACGTCAAGTGACAAACGTCATAAAAAAGACCCATGGCAAGCGTCTTTCCGTTCACCATGGGTCTTATGTTTTACTTATGCAGCGGTTTTGACCGCTTTATGGGAATTACAGCTGAGGGCCTGCAGCAACCAGTGCCTTACCAGCCTCATTGCCTTCATACTTCTTGAAGTTCTTGATGAATCTCTGTGCAAGATCCTGAGCCTTAGTCTCCCACTCGGAAGCGTTAGCGTAGGTATCTCTGGGATCCAGGATTGCAGGATCAACTCCGGGAAGTGCGGTGGGAACCTCAAAGTCAAAGATGGGGATCTTCTTGGTAGGCGCATTGTTAACGTCACCATTCAGGATTGCATCGATGATTCCTCTGGTATCCTTGATGGAGATTCTCTTGCCGGTGCCGTTCCAACCGGTGTTTACAAGGTAAGCCTTTGCGCCGCTTGCCTGCATCTTCTTAACCAGCTCCTCACCGTACTTGGTGGGATGGAGCTCCAGGAATGCCTGGCCAAAGCATGCGGAGAAGGTAGGGGTGGGCTCGGTAATGCCACGCTCGGTACCAGCAAGCTTTGCAGTAAATCCGCTCAGGAAGTAGTACTGGGTCTGCTCAGGAGTCAGAATGGAAACCTGAGGCAGTACGCCACAGGCATCAGCGGAAAGGAAGATACCATTCTTGGCATCAGGACCTGCGGATAG
>JAEEGL017386577.1_pt1 | contig 26998 bp, 28 predicted proteins | sample 9134231 | NCBI WGS metagenome assembly JAEEGL01 (sample SAMN16246548, study PRJNA631951) | gut metagenome | biome: gut microbiome; feature: rumen; material: fiber-attached | host: Bos | place: Iran: Karaj | collected 2018-10 | reverse complement strand
ATGCGCTGTAATGATGGGATATCCGCGAGGACATTTCACATATCAAGTATTGGATTACAGCATTTATTTAGCAACTGGTCTATCTTCTCATTATCAAAGCCAAGATAATTCAAAACACAGCAAATCAACAACACCCGTAATTTTTTCGTAAAATGGAAAAGTTCAAAACCGTCCAACGCCTTCCGATCATCTTTTACTTCATATCTCAAGATATGAGAATAATAATCCCTGGAACCTTTGGCCGCCTTCAAATCATCATCTGTCAATGAAAGCTTTCTAACACTTTTGAATTCATCTCTCAAAGATTTAAGCTGCTTTTGAAAATCCGTTTCCTTCCTGAAGCGTATTGCAAATCCATCCAAAGCTTGAGCCACAACAAGGAAGTCGCCGCTTGAATATACCCTCTTCTTCTCCAGACTGCAGATTAAATTGTTCCAAATCTGCGAAATCCTAATATCAGAATAGAATCGCCTTACGATATCTTGAAAACTTCCTTTGACATCATCATAGGAAAACAAAAAATCATGGTTCCTGACAAACTCAGGCTCACCATTCCTATAGAGAGGTGTAACCAGCTCCACTGGATGGTAAACAGACTCTTCTCTGCCATTATCCTGAAAGTGCTTTCTGGAATACAGAAATACCTTACTGTGTTCCAGCGGATATGAAAGGGTAGCAACAGACAGGAAGTTTTCAAATCCCATCATCTTTGAAAGCACCTGTCCGGCACTCATCCCCTCTTTCAGTATTTCAAGTCTTGTAGCCTGCTCAACAAAGATTTTCGGATATTCGGACGTGAATGTAACCGCTTTGGTCAAACTTAACCTTGTCCCATCATCCAAGTCAACAAAGTCAATAACATTTTGCTTATCCTGTGTGGTATCTATTTTTAAACCAATAGTGTTCTCATCATATTTCACCACAACATTCCGAGGCCGGCACCAGTGTACCAACTCATCAATTGACACATCCGCTTTGAAAAACTCCTGCGAATCCATTGATTCCGCATGAATTCCTATCAGTGCATATATACATGTGTATCTTGTAAGAGGAAATGAACTGCTGAAATTATACGTAATTGCCGAACGACAATCCATTAGGGATATGTCCTTCATATTGTTATTGGGAGCATAACACCTTCCATATACAACATCAACAATATTACTCTCAAAATCAAAAGATTTCCCTGCCGAATCAAAGGCACCCATAAGTTCCAGGAGCACCTTTCCATTTGGTTCAACTGTTAACACCCCTGCGACTTTGTCGTCAGGCGAAGAAGGCAGCCACCAGTAACCTTTGAATAATCTGTTATTCCCCATGAGAGTAATCCATTTAGGTCAATTCTTCAACATAAGGCTCAATGGAATCCGGTGTTCCTATCTTTTCATCAATATAGCAATTTTGATAATGATACAAAGGCTTCACCTGTAATCTGAACACTTTGTCATCAACAAAATCTTAAGCGGTAATGTATGAGTTAATTTCTTTAGCCGTTGGTCTGAAATTGGGGAAGTTTATTGTTTTCAGAATGGATTCTTTGTCGGGCATAAGGTGTTTCATTTTATGCTATCAACAGAAACGCGATTCGCTTGGCTCCAATCAATTGCTTCATCGGCCTCCTTAAGGCTGACAAAGTCGAAATCCTTCATGAATTTTTGGAATTTCTTATAAGAGCCTTTCAACCCCACCCGGTTCTTGAATTGCCGCATCCATGATAATTGTGGCATCTGGGGTTGGCCGGGGTCGAAATCGGAAGGATGGAAATAGGACATGACGTAATCGTCTTCCTTTGTCCACTTCTTCAGCATCCCGTATGGCATTACCCTGAAGTAGCCTCCTCCCGAATACACAAACTCGCGTCCAAGCATTTTCCCCAAGCTGATGGGGAATTCTTTCAAATCACCAGAATGGGTTTTCAGAAATGTAGGCTTTGCTACAAATCCAGGTATGCCACCAAATTCATGAGTGGATGGAAAAACAGAACTATCGTACTTAAAGCCCAGTTCAGCCAGCACATCAAATGCCCAAAGATTCTTTGTAGTGATAGAAAAAGAAGGGATACGAAAGGCATTCACCTCACATCCAGCGACATCCTCAATCAAGCATTTGGCTTTGTAAGTGTCATTTTTAAATTCCTCTGGAGTAAACCTTGAAGCCAATTCATGCTGATAGGAATGACAACCGATATGATGACCTCTTTCCGCTATCCACCGTATCACTTGAGGATGATGTTCAGCTATCCAGCCCACACAAAAGAACGTACCCTTTAATTTTCTTTGGTCAAGAACAGACAATATTTTCTCTGTTCCCTCATATATGCGGACTTCGTGCTTCTCCCATGCGAAATCACGGGAATAGTCATCATGGTTGTACCAGTCTTCAATGTCAAAGGTTAGAATATTCATGGACTATTGATTCTTAACGGAAACAATAATGTCTGCGATGTTATTCAAATTTACCTCTCTCGTTAGGCTTTGTTGGCTAAACACATAGGCGTTCTGCCCCATTTCGTCAAGTGACTCCTTTGGAATACCCGGGATTTCAGAGAACTTTTTGATCAATGTTTTTTCGTCTTCGGGTTCAACCACCCAACCACAGGCAGCACTTTTCACACAGTCGCCGACATCACTATTCGACTCCACACAAGCCAAAATAGGCTTTCTCGAGAACAGATATGCGGGGAATTTTGAAGGGAAACAGCGTAGAGCTACGTTTTTTCTCAAAGGCATCACCAAAACATTGGCTAGAGACTGAATTTTACCCACTTCAGAGGAGGGTGCCGAAATAAAGTCAAAATGCACTTGTGGATTCTCTTTAGCCTTGGCTTTTAAAGGCTCAAGCAAATTACCACTACCGGCAAAGACAAACCTAGCTTTGTCATTATTTGCCTTGATGAAACAATCTGCGATATACTCCAAATTGGCTCCTGTGCTTAAAGACCCACAGAACATGAAAGTAAATAATTCGGATTTACTCTCATTGCTATAATCTCCCATAAACCTGGATTCATCTTGCCAGTTGTAGATGACCCTGAAGTTTTTTCCGTCAATTTTCCTGGTACGAATCAAGTATTCTCCTATTTTTGGACCAATCACAATCACCCTGTCGGCGGTCTCCAAAATAAACTTATCCATAGGAAGAATAAGCCTAAACAACAAGTCGCCAATTACGGGCACCCTTCTGACAATAGGTTCCGGGAACACATCCTGAACATGCGTTACAAAGGGCATCTTCAGTTTACGCATCGCTTTTGCCAAAACATACTCACCCCAAAAAGGTAGGATGTTAGCATAAACCACATCTATCTCATCTTGATGCGCTTTGATGTATTCCGCCACTTTCTTTCCTTGGTCATAGCTTTCTTTTGAACGGCCAATAACTTTTGACTTTGTATAGATAAAAGTATCCAGTTCAACAACTTTGAACGGACAGTCTGCCTTGACACTTTCAAACACATAACCAACCGGACGGCTCGGTTTGGGTTTTAAGACCGTGACCTCATGGTTGACGGACAGCTTCGTTGCAATGTCGTATGCCATCTGTGATTCCACGATTGGTTCCGGTGGAAAAAAAGCGGTTGCAATGAGTATTCTCATAATCAATATATTCTATTCATTTATAAAATAATCACTTATATCAAGTCGTAATTGGAAAGATTCACGTCCCAATTATCAATGTCGTATAAGGTATCATCAAACACATCTTTCACCAAAGGCTTGCATGTAAAGTTGAAGTGTTTGGGCTCTATCTTATGCGGCATCCTAAGCAAACTCATGGGTTTGAAGGTAAGATGTCCCACGTACATGATTAAGTCTATTGACTTTCGCTCCCTACGATAGATTTCGTGCACCAAAACATCAAAGTTATGTTTGCTCATGGGATGCACATCGACGACGAAAGCCGTTTGAACGCCTTCGTGATTGCTTACCCGATAGCGAGCTTTAGCATTTCCTTTCTCGACAACCTGATACCCATCAAACCATTTGTAACGGATGGCATCGAAACTGGCACGTTCCTTTTGATATTGGAAATCACATACCGTTTTATTGCCCGAAAGCCGCGAGCCTTGTATGACACACCACGAGAACAGCCTTGACAAAGGATTCAAAACACGCAAGGACGCTTTAATCCCTCCTATACGAATAGGCAGAAAATAGGTGTCAAGTTTACCTATGTCTTTGTATTTGAAACCTTTTTTCAGAACCGGATAGGACTTGTCGTTGGGGAACCCGATACGCAGCACACAGCCTTCTTCTTTCATCGCTTGCTCACACGCCACAAACATATCGCGCACATTGAAAAAGTCCCTATGCCCTTCAGCTGTCATCGTGTTAATTCCCAATCCGGCAACGAAGCGTTCCCCTTTGTTCAAATAATAAAACGGGATCCCAGAGTGGAATCCTATCAATTCGCCCTCTTCTTTCAAAATAGCATGATAGGAATAACCGAATGGCGTATTCTCATACTGGCTTCTGAACTCCTCTTCCGTTCTGCTATGATTGAATACAGCAACGTAAAGTTGGTTGATTTGAGCAATGTCATCGCTCGTCAATTCTGTCGTTTTCTTAATTACCAGATTGTTCATCTTACTGTATATCCTCCGTCAACAAACAAATTTGTACCAGTCACCCATCTTGAAGCGTCACTCAAAAGATAGATGCAGGCGTTGGCAATGTCTTCGGTCGTTCCAAGGCCCAACAAGTGTTGCGCCTCCAAAGCCGCTCGTTTTTCGGGGTCTTTCATATGTGGCAAATACATGTTGATGGGTGTCTCTATGGCGCCTGGTGATATGGAATTGACCCTCACGTTCTTTTTCGACAACTCGCAGGCCAGGTGTTTGGACAAGTTGAGGAGTGCTGCTTTGGTCATTCCATATGTCGACTTGCCCACTTCTCCAAAAATACCTGCCACCGATGAGAAGAAAACGATGCTGCCTCCTTCTTTGGAGAGATTTCCCATTTTGCAAACTTCCTGGGTGAGGAAATAGCCCGTATAGACATTCACGTGAAAAAACTTATCCAACTCCTCAGGCTTGGTCAACTTGAAGAGATTGGTGGTAGAGATACCCGCGCAATTCAGCAAGCCATTGATGCGTCCTATTTTGGCCACTGCATCCTTGATGATCTCTGATACACTGTCGTATTCAAGCAGGTTTACAGAGACCCAATAGTGTTCTTCCGGCCTGTCCACCATAGTCACGGTCTCTTTAAGACCTTCTTCATTCAAGTCTATCAGGATAAGCTTGGCCCCCATCTTGGAGCAATTGATGGCGCATTGCCGGGCAATGCCTGATGCGGCGCCTGAAATGACGATTACTTTGCCGTCTAACGAGAAAGGATTAAACTGCTTTTCCATTTTCAACCTCCACTATGTCACTAATTTTACAATCCACAAAAGGCATAACGCCCGTAGCCCATGTCATGCCAACACCAAAGGCGCTCAACAACAATTCCTTTTTGCCGTCAAGCTTGCCTTTCAACTCGCTGACAATCGTCAGAGGCACCGACACCGACGAGGTGTTTCCAAACTTGGCTATCGTTGACGGAATCTTGGCGACATCCAATTTCATTTTCTTCGCAATGTAGGAATTGATGAAATTGTTGGCTTGGTGGAACACCACATAATCAAAATCATCAACCGTTTTTTCAACCAAGGCAAGGGTGTTCTTGATGTCGCGAGGAATCTCACGGATGACGAAGTTGAACACATCGCCGCCTCGCATATACCCTTGTTCTTCGCTACGCATGTTGCCAAACTCGTCGACCACCTTCTCCACCACCGTCTCGGCGGAACTCATCTTGCGGTATCCACCTGCCGGAATCATAATCAAGTCGGCACGAGATCCGTCGCTATTCAACGAGAAAGTGCTTTTGCCATATTTTGGGTCACGCTCAATGAGTGCAGCCACTCCACCGTCGCCAAACAGGAAGGCCGAACGACGGTCGCGAGGAGAATAGACCTTTGAACGAGTCTCACCATCCAGCAACAAAGCCTTCTTCAAATTGCTGTGTTCCATCAGTCCGTAAACCACCGAAAGTCCATAAATAAATGCAGAGCAGCCAAGACTGATGTCGAAAGCAATAACCTTATTGCCCAAGCCCAAGCGATGTTGCAAGGTGACCGAAGTGGCAGGCATGCGGTAGTCTGGGGTCTGAGAGATAAACACCAGCAGCTCGATGTCGTCTTTGTCAATTTGATTATCAGCTATCAGTTTCTCGGCAGCGGCCAAACAGAGGTCTGACGAGCAGGTGTTTTCATCAGCAAAGCGTCGCTGTTCGATACCCGTCTTGTCAACAATTTCGCAAGCCTCCTCTTTGGTGAACACGTCGGTGTATTCACGGTTTACTATAACGCGTTTAGGCACCGCCGCACTCATGGCAGTGACGCCTACGCCTTCATACTGTAAAAAAGCCATAACTTATTTTTTGGTGCAAGCATCGTACATATCCTGTACGGTTTTCAGTTTTTTAAATTCAGCTTCTTCCAATTGAGTGTCATACTCTTCATCCATAAAAGCAATTATTGAAAGATAGGCAATAGAATTCCACTCTTCATAAGAGCGGAATTCGTCTTTCATATCAATTTCACCTTCACGTTCAAGGGCTTCAGCAAGCAGTTCTTTAAATTTTTCCATAACTGTTATTTTTAATGATTATTATAATGAATTATTTGTCTATTTCAAAGACCAAAGTGTCACCACCAATTTTTTTCAAGGCTTTGCCAATAGCATATAGTTTATTGCCTTTGTAGTCAGGTGAATACTGAGGCAAATCAAAAGCTCCGAATTGGAATAATGTAGGATTAAGAAAATCTTTCTCTGCATGGTATAGTTCTTCCCATTTTAAGCCGTCTTTGGTTATCCAAACGTATGCATTTCTTGTTGTGTTCACATCCGAAGGCTCCACATCAGTAGATATCATAGAAACATCTCCAATCTGAGCCCCTTTAATTACCGGGCCTTGAACTTCACATATTTCCTTAATCTCAAGTGTCTGCCTATTAAAATATTTCAAAACATTCTGTTGGTATTGGGAATCGGTGCCAAAAACAATGAAATCCTTATAAAAGAATAATACACAAGTACGATAATCTTGTCCTCCTCTAAAAACTTCGGTTATAGTTTGGAATCCATCGTCGGTATAACCAATAATACATTCATTTTCCCGATCACCGGTGGCGAACCACATTTTTCTGGTATATGGATCCAAAAAGATGCCATGGACATGGTTGATGTTTCCGTCACCGAACGTATAACACACTTCCCATGTTTGCCCAAAATCTGTGCTCTTATATATATGGACTGCTTTCTTTTCCATATTGGCAAAGTACTCACCAAAAAAAAGAGCCCCATCAACATTTTCGCAGATATTCATCGGGCGGGATCCACGGATGACGTTAAAAACCTTCTTCATCTCCTTTTCTTCAGCCGCACGTCGAAAAATGCCTTTGCGGGCAATGCACAATTCAGAGCCATCTCCAACCCAATAACTCTTCGTAATTTCAGCCCTTGTCAATCTGCGGCTCAACGGGAACATGGCAAACAACGAATTTATGCCATCGCTAATATGGGCATAGAAGTCCCATTTTGCGCTTCCGTTTTTGCGGTAATATAGGCTATAACCTTTAGCAGCCACAAGGCCATCCTCATCAACCCGCAGAATTTTGATATGCTTTATTGTTTCTTTTAATTTCATAATCATTTATTTCCTGTCCAGATATTCACCAATTGTTTCCATACAATCGGAATCGCATACATTTCATTTACCCGAGCAACTGCTCTTTGTCCGTATTCTTTCGCCTTGTTTGGGTCGTTGATAAAATACCGGATGTTATTCTTCAACGCTGTCACATCCTTTGGAGGCGAGCACAACCCACAAGTTGCTTCAGAATCTATATCTAACATTTCGGGGATAGCACCAACAGGGGTGGCAACAATGGCACACCCACAAGCCATACTTTCCAGTATCACATTGGGGAAACCTTCCGTATAGGTGGGTAGGACAAACAGTTCTGACGAAAGCATCTCACTAATCACCTTCTCGTGATCTATCTCGTCCAAAAAAAACATGGATTGAAAATCATCAGCTAACCGTTTCATCTCATTTTTAATCTCAGGAGAAGCCTTCCCCACAACGTAAAGCTTTATATTAGGGACTTCTCTACACGCTTCAACAAGTTCAAAAACGCCCTTTGTGGGTATCACATGGCCTACAAAACAAACTTTGTTTTTTTCTCTTGTTATAGAGCCCCTCAAATTTTCCACCTGTTGTATGATTGATTGGGAAAGAGGATTAGGAAGATAATGAACATTGGTCAATCCTGCTTCCTTCAATGTCGTAAATGATTTCATATCCATCGAGACAACATCGGAAGCCATGTGTGCAATGTGCATCAACAGTTTCCATTCCCAATTGTTTTTTGCGGCCACCTCCGGTACCCGTCCAAAATGAAGATGGACAACAGCTCTTGCTCCATATTTTCTAGCCTTCTTCACCACCACCCAATCCTTGAAAAGACTCATGGAAGCACTGGTGCAAAGATGCAAAACATCAAACTTACGTGTTTTAAGTTTCTTGATGGTGTTTTTTACCGGTTTGACGTAATCTTTGATACCACTTATTACTCTATAAAAGGAGCCTATTTCCGATTCATACTTATTTTTATCCTTCCTGTCATACGAGACTAATTCTATCTCAGGCGCATCCTTCTGCGTCTTGTAGTAATCCAAAATGTTATTGGTCCAAACGATGATACCACCTTGGATATATTCCTTACTTGTCTTATAAGAAGAACAGAGTAAAACTCGCATACTATTATACATTATTTTATACTTTTGTCTTTGTGTTTGCAAAGATCCTTTCCAACTCTTCTCTGGAATAGCGTTCTTCTTCGGGATAAAGGATGGATTCGTGTTCCAGTATTTGATCGATTGACCATTTAAACTTGATGGGTTTGGCAGGCACACCTCCGGCAATACAATAAGGAGGGATGTCTGAATTAACCACGGCACCTGCTGCAATGATAGCACTTCTACCCAAATGTGCTCCCGAAAGCAAGGTGACATTGCAGCCAATCCACACATCCTCTTCAACGATAACATCTTTATCAAACACTTTACCGCTATTGAGCTTATCCTCGTTGGTAATGGTTCGGTAAAACTTACCGACCAATTGCATGTGGTTACCTGTATGCACCGAAAAACCTTCAGCAGCAGCCGATCCTTTTTTCATAACGAACTTGCTCAAAGCCGCCGAGATGGTGGCACATTCCACTTTTGTGTTTTCATACATAAACACATTTTCGGGTCCATCTATCTTCAAAGGTGGTATCAGCAAAGCCGAATCGGCTATATAACCGAACTTTTTTCTTTTGCAGTTGCCAAAATACGTAGTGTAGAGTTCATAGAACCCTCTGACAAACCTATTGTTTTTTATTTTCTGGGATATGTTCATTCGGCAATGAGTTTTAGATATGCGTTTACAAATGCGTCTTTCGAAAGCTTTTGTTCGGCTAATGTTCTGCTATTATGACAATAACTCTTATACTCTTCCTCGGTCATGGCGAACAATCGTTCAAATGCTATTATAACACTCTCTGTGTCCTTAGGGTTAAAGAGAAAACCATTCTCGCCTTCAATAACATACTTTGAATTGTCACACACATCGCTACACACCACCGGTAATCCGCAAGCCATTGCCTCGCAAATCACATTGGGCGTCCCTTCATAAAACGAGGGCAGGCAAAAGTAATCGGCATCTTGATACCGTTCCTTAATTTGGGTTGTTTTTTCCTTCAATTCTATACAATCCGCCACGCCAAACCATTCAATCTTCTGCATGCACTGGTTGATGTAATCAATATGTTTTGTGTTTAATCCGTACCAACTGATGTGGAACTTATGCCCTTTTTCTTTCAACTTTGCAACAGCATCAATAAATCCCACCGTATTCTTGGATGGCCAAATTGAAGCGGCAATCATAATCTCGGGGATTTCACGACGTCTCCGCTCCAACGGTGGCACAAAATGTTCCAAATCCACAAAATTGGGGATGGTCACAATCTTGTTTGCCAGTTTTGGAAAAGTAGTACGCATATAAGTCTCTTGCGAATAAGCATTGGGTACCACATAATCGGCAATTCTGAATAAGTTAAACCTTATTCTTTCATTTGTGCCAGTGTGTTGTGTGGTATTCCTTTCTGAAACAATCAACCTGAACCGATGATTAAACAATCTGGCCAAACAAGCGCATATAGAAGGTGTTTCCAAATAAGCAATTACCACATCCGGTTTCGTTTTGCAAATGTATCGTGCCACATGCCAAATTCTAAAAGCGGGTTTCTGCGCCTTTTTCAAATATACATACAGCACATCGTTAGTTTGTAACAAGTCGACATAAAAGCGATTGTCATCATAAAAACCCACCGTTACATCATATTCCTTTTCTTTAAGGAACGATGCCAAGCCCACTATTTGCCGTTGGGCACCACCAGGGCCAAGATTATCAATAAAACAAAGGATTTTTTTCATTTAATAACAGGATTGATGATTTGTGGAGTATCGTCTTCCTCAAACCTTATGGTTTGAGACGTATTTAAAGGCTCCTCTGGAACCAACACCGATGTATCGCTAGCCACCGCCAAATAATACCCCAACACCATCGCAGCGCAACGTGAGACGCTGTTATACGACATCGAAAATAATGTTGATAAGAAATATATTATAAAAATCATACCTATAGCCATAAATGCCTGCGGGTGTTGTTTGGTTTTACGCCAAGTAATGAAATAACAAATCCAATAAACGAGATAGATAATCAAACCCAGCACACCTTGATTAATGGCAATCTCCAACCAATCGTTGTGGGCAAAGTTATAACTGATCTTCAAAGTGGCATTTGCACCATTGCCGAACAAAAACCTTAAAGGATTGTCTTCGTGTATAAAATGGTTATAGAATATAGAATATAAATCATTTCGTCCGCTTGATTCACCTGCTTCGGTCTGTGCAAGTCGATATCTGAAATAAGAACTCGTCTCCATCATGTAATTAAACAAATAAATACCTGCCAAAACCACAGCCACGCTCACTAAGACAACAATCCATTTTCTTTTTTTCGGTACTTTCTTCAAATTAACGACAATAAACCACAAAAGACAAATAACGCCACACAATATGGCCCCACGTTTCATACCAATCACTATGAAGTATCCGCAAACTGCCAATCCAAGATACTGGATAACAGGATTTTTATAAAATAGCACCAAAGCTGGCAATAAAGCCAAAAAAGTGTATCCGAAATTATTGGTAAACTCCTCTGCCGAGGATCTTCTTTCGAGTGCGGCCGCCAACATATGTGCTTGCGCATTGTAAAACCACCTGATGGCCAAAACAAAGAAGATGAAAAACCAAATCTTGATGGTTTTTTCCTTCAGCAAACCTTGTCTAGTGAATACAAAGAATGGATAAACAGGCAACAACGATTTATATATGCTTTTTAAAAAGTCCGTGTTTGACGTTTCCATGAAATTCTGACGCACTATCAAATGCTCACCGCTTATCAGCAACAACATCCCATACACCGTAAACATCACCAGCAACACGTTTAATGCATTGAAATAGACTGGTAGTTTATATTTGACATTAGCATATACTGCATAATATAGAGACATCAAAATTAAAATGTACTGCAATGCTTGTGCAATGAAACTGCCTCCTTTATAAAGAGTGCCGTTGAGCATACAGAGCAATATGACAATCAGATAGATGTGACAAATATTGATACGTAGTTTCACGATATATACTTTATAAGACTTGATATTCTTTTATCTTGTAACGGCTGGTAATACAATCTTCTCCCCAAAATACATATCGGCTTCAGGCAAACGATTATAGTCAAAACCACTCGCAGGGAAGAGAGTTATCTCACCAAAATACATATTTCCGCTTATATTATAGAGATCGATACGAGCATAGGGAAGCCCTTCTGAAAGTTTGGCTGCAATCTCAAACATCTCATCCATGCATTCGGGTTTAGGCAGGGTGAATCCTTGGGGGGCTTCTTTTCCTCTTTTGTTCAGCCTGCGAAGATTCCAGTCTTTATCGAAGAAATAGAACTTTGGATGCCCTGTTTGTCTCTCAATGCAATTCAACACCACATCGGCTTCTCCGTTAAAGCAATAGAACTTATAATCTGTCAAATCATCACCCAAATAAGTTTCGGCAAGTATTTTCCTTTCTATATTTCGGTAAGGCCATTCCACCAAAGACCTGGAAATGTCGTGTTTTAAGGAACGTTCCAGTTTTTTCTTTGCAGAAGCTTTGTCGAATGTGGCTTTGTCTTTACATATTACCACGCCCGTATTACCGCCACTGTGGTTGGTCTTCAACACAAACTGATTTGGAAGTCTGTCGAAATCAATTTCATCAAAATGGTTCCAAACGCCTAATGTAGGTACAATATACTTTTCATCTATCAGGTTGGCCACATAGTCTTTGGCCAATACCTTATCCACCATTTGGGTATATTCCGGTTTTCTATTGTATAGTTTGAGCCATTGCAACTTTTCATTCATCGTTTTCGGATTGTCCAAATGCAAAGGTTTTCCCATTTCAAGATAATACCTGATAATCAGATACAATCGCTCTGGAAACAAAAAATACAACCTTCCAACAACCCGTAATAAAAACTTCCTCATTTCAATTAGTATTACTTAGTTTATAGTTTTTCCACACAGAAATATATTGAAGCGGGTCAACTCCCATCACCTTAATAACAGTTTGTTGAAGCCTTTTTTTCACACCGATTTTCAGAGGAGCTTGCATACCACCATCGAAATCGGGGGCGTGGTTGCCTTCGATAATTTCTACTTGTCCATTGTGATTAATACACACATCCCAACCTGCAAAATGGATATTAGGTATGGTGCGCGAAGCATCTTTGCAAGTGGCAACTATGTGTTTCCAATCTGGGATGTGAAATCCCTTAATTGGCTTGCCTGTATCGGGATGAACATCATAGTGATTGTTGCGGGAGTCAATAGCAGGAATGTCAATCATTCCTGTTTCAACATTAATGGGTGCATAAACGCCACCTGCATGGGTGTTGTCTATCACACTGCCGTGGGCACCCATGCGCAACAGGGCACCAAACACTTCACATTTTTCCCCATCCGAAATAGTAACCACACGAATAGTGTTGAGCGATGATGGGTGAAATGCTGATAACTCATCACAAGCCGTAATACACTCTTCTAGCAAATAGTTGTTATTTACCAATCGATTATACAACTGTTGCCAATTGGCAACCTCTTTGCCTATGATTTTGAAAATGCCATCACCGCGTGTGCCGTCAATTGGTTTGGCAATGATGTCAAAACTCGAGGCTTTTTCCTTGAGTTCGTCCAATGTCAGCGATGAGGCCAAAGCCCACCAACGATGAATATAGGATTTGAAAGTCGACAGAAAACGAACCTTGTCATGAAACAACTCCCGCACCTCTTTGTTACCCATTTTACGATAAATGACCTGCACTTCAGAGGTTGAGATAAACTCTTCGCGTTCCTTCTCGTTGAGACGCCAAAATTCATAACTATACATGTACTCTGAATAAGTGACACGATGTTTTCGAAACGCGGATTTATAATCTTTCCATGAACCGTGTTCTGACTTATCACAGCAAAACCCTTTTTTTGCCTCAGCGAAAAAACGTTTTCTTTCAACAAAATAAATATATATCTCTTGTATATAAAGAGAAGACCAAATTACACCTATTGCTTTTTTATACAAACTCATTTTATAAATTAGGGTACTTGTCGTTTGGTCTTTTCATCAATTCACCTATTATTCTTTCGGTATAATCACCAAAAGCCGGGCCGTTGGCCGACTGACTTAATTCAGTACAAATATTCCACTCAACCAAAATCGGCTCTCCTGCTTCATCAATGGCAACATCCCAACCTACAAAGTTAAAGAATGGGAGTTTATAATGCAGTTGTTTCACTGTTTCTACCACCTTGTGGTATGATGGGATTTCGTATCCTTCCAAACGCACACCTGAATCCGTGAATTCAACCTTATCAACCCCGGGGGCACCATAGGCGTATTTACCCAATTTCCCATCCGAACCGATCACCGCACTGATGCCACCGGCACTCTCATTGTCGATTTCTTGACCCTCCCTGCCTATTCTAACGACTGTATACAGCACAAGTATTTCCATACCCGAGCGATATGTGAACACCCGAATTGTATTCACAGACGAGGGGTTCAAGGCTTTCATTCTTTCGTGTTGATGTATGAAAGTTTGGATACAATAATCCTCTTTATAATAATCAAATAATTCTTCAATTGTCTTCCCATCGATATTCGTAACTCCGTCGACAACTTTCAGTTTTCTTGTCCCATCGCCGTGGGTGCCTAAAGAAGGTTTGATTAACACTTCGTCCAAGTTTTGGCAATATGACACGGCTTCGTCACGAGTCACGGCCCTATCTCCAATATAAAAATATCCGTTCATATTCTTTAACACCATTTTTGGATGTTGTACGCCAGGCAAATAGGTCTCAGCCATGTTTTTGTCGGCATACGCCTTGCGATACCCAAATCTATTAGCTCGGTATAATAAAGTAACCTTATAAAGACTTGATGGTATATATTTTTTTGAATAAACACCTGTTCTCGAATACAAGAATTCGTGCCAAATCAAAGGAATGTCTTCGCCTGTCATTTCCTTGAAATAGTCTTTGATTTCTTTTTCTTGTTCTTTTGTTAAAGGACGATGCTCTTTCAATTTGACATATTTAGCCTTCAAAGGGGTCACAAAACCTTTGATTTCTTTATTTTTTAAATAATTAGCATAGATCCTTTTTAAAATGTTGCTCATAATAATATGCTTAAGTAATAATGTAACTTGCTTAATTCTGTAATGAATCACAATGTAAGAAATCCATGATTCTTCTTTTTATCCCCACACCATGCTGCTTTTTTTGATAATCACGATATAATTCCTTTGATTTATCTGGAATTATACCTTTTTCCATGGCAAGTTTATACAAATCTTTTGCGAAAACAGCATTATCATCTTTAGCGTCACCGTCTAAGGTTTTCAATATTTTAAAATAAGCTTCAGCCCTGTGTTTCTTGAAGTATTCAATATCGAATACCTCGCCAAACCGATCCACTTTACCGATAATATCCAAAGTCACCAAGGTCCTGGTGCATTTAGCGCACCTGCCACAATTGTTGAAGCTGAAACAAACATCAAGGTATTTTTGTGCCAATTGATTGTTTTGACCCTAATTAATTCGAGTAGTTTTTTATCTTAAATTGATTTGCAAAAGTAGATATTTTTTCGATACGTTTCATTATGTAACAAATTTTTTTTTACTTTTGCTCCAGACACATTGTCTGACGGTTGAGTATCATACCGAAGGATGGGCGGGGTGTTTGTGCCCCGCTTTTTTTCACCGCTCCGCGGTGAGACACATTGTCTTCCGGTTTCATATTGCCCGTTGGATGGTCTCATAAGCCTCCCTGTATTCTATAGGACTTTTAAGTCCGAGCCTGTGAAGCATCCATTTGCTGTTGTACTGCTCCATGAACTGCGAAATGGCTCCTTCAACTTCAGACAATGAATGGAATGTATTGATACTGGACACTTCCTTCTCAATGGTGCGGTTGAAACGCTCTATGCAGCCGTTGCATTCCGGAGAGCGCACGAACGAATACGACATCTCCAGGCCGAGAAAGTCCATCTCCGACTTGAAGTCATGGGAATCGTACTGGGAGCCGTGATCCGCCCTCAGCGAAAGCCCCATCCCCTTGCAGATATCCTTACAGACCATGCCGAGCCGCTTTCTGACAGCCTCCTTCACCGGTTCCATGGCGGCGAACCTGTTCCCTGTCTTGGAAACATTGTATGCGATAATCTCATCGTTGAATTGGTCCAGAACCGGAAACAGCCAGCACCATCCGTCCTGTATGGTGAAGAACTTTTTACCGTCTGTCGCCCACATTTTGTCCGGTTCTTGGGTGATGATGGTGCCAGTATGCTCCTTCTTCTGTCTTTCTGCCTGTTTGTGGCGGTATGGGCTTAGAAGGTCGTTCTCCCGCATTATTTTGAGCACCCTCGCCTTGGATGCAATCACGCCATCACTCTTCAGACGTCGGTGTACCTTTTGGTAGCCCTCGCCGCAGAAAGGCACAGCCTCTATCTTTTTTTTGACTGCAGCCAGCAACTCCTCATCGGACACCAGCGGCTTACGACCACGTTTCTGCGGGTTCTCCTTGTGACGTGGCTTCCCGTACCATCCTCCGCTTGACATGCCCGCCACACTGAGAATCATGGTCATGGGGCAATGGCATCCCTCACTTCCACTCACAGCCTCTTTCAGTCGCATGACGACCTCCTTCTTAGACTTTCCACTATGGCATTCTTTTTTTTTTACAAGCTCCAACTCCATCTCCAACTGCCCGATTTTACGCTCTGCTCGCGACAGCTTTGCCTCCTCTGGCTTGCGCTTGAATCCGTCCGTGCCGTTCTGGATGAACTCGTCACGCCATGCATTGATTTCTGACATTGTCACCGCATATTTGCGGCTCAACTCTTCCAGCGATCCTCCTTTCAGGAGTTCCAGCACAACCTGTGCCTTGAATTTCGATGTTCTTCTTTGTTTCTCCATTCTGCAAAATTAAACCTTTTTTGAATACGTTTTTTTTACTCGGTTTAATTTGGGGCAAATATAGTGAAATAGGATAAATGCGTAAGCCTGTATTTCTTAGGAGTATCTTCCTTTGTGTATTCATGCAAGGTATAGAAACTGTCGACGCCACATGACATTCCCGTGCCGACACCTCCTATGTTTTTATAAGGTTGGTCTGTCGTTGGACCAAGGATTTTGATTCTGCGATAGCCATTCTTTTCAGTACATAATGCTGGGATAAGATACCTTGTGATATGGAACACCATTTTTTCGGACATGGGTGCCTCGGATTCGATATCAGAACCTGTGATCATGGCATACCATAGCATGGCTACGACAAAAGCATCACCACGTTCAGCACAGAGGTACTCTTTATACTCAAGGGGCACAGCAAACCACAACCCGCTATCATCGCCCTGCCATTCAACAGGCGGATAATTTTCAGAGGTGCGCCAATGCACTTTCTTGATCACTTTTGACGCTGCCAAATACGCTGCCGATGTGTCAGCAGAAATGTCGATTCTTGCTTTTAGGTAAGCGTATTTGTCATCATCGTAAACGTATGGTTGTCCTATCCTTAACGTATCGTTTTCTTTTTTATTTGTTTCTCAACATTCTCATCAAGACATTCCTTCTTGTGTCATTACGAAGAAGTGCTTTTAATGCAAAGTCATCTGTAATCTTTTGTTTTTTAAATACTTTTATCCAGTTTTTTAACGCAAGTTTTGTGTAGGATTTCAAAGAACCCGGGTGTATTGTTTTGTCAATAATGGGCATCTCTTGTGTATCCGATAGTTTTTTGCATTGTTCGTTAATATAATCCTGATACAAATCCTTGTTTTTCAGATACTGGCATATCCGTTGGTTATGCTCATCCCTTTCAGGTTCCTGGTCGACTATAAGCGATACATTGTCGATATTGCGTGTGTTGAGAATCGAGTAGCTGATTTGGCTTTCAGACAATTCCATCATTATGCACATTCCTTCGTACCAATGGGGTCTAGACCATGCACGATACAATGTGTCTTCCTTGCTGTTGAAAAAGAAATTCCCAAGACTGTAAAAAATCGGCTTACCCTTGTATTCCTCCCATCCTTGTGGACAATGGGGGTGACTGGCTATGATACCATCGGCTCCATAGTCAATGAAATCCCTGTATTTAGCGATGATTTCAGGCAGCGGCACATCGATGTATTCGATGCCGTCGTGAGGCAAGACAAACAAGTAATCAACTGCTTTCTTTGCCTCCATAATATCATGGTTGACCCGAAGGTCGTTGATATAAGCACATCCTAAACCATCATGATGTAGCACATCGTCAAAAACTCCGGTATATGCCGCATAAGTAAGAGCAAGGAATCCGATTTTAAGACCATTAACTTCACATACCTTCACTTTATACGCATCGTCATAAGAACCTACGCCAAAAGATTGGTTTCCCAACGCTGCTTTCGTCTTCTTAAATCCCTCATCGCCCCAGTCAAAAGCATGATTGTTGGCCATCGGAAACAAATTGAAGCCCAAACCACGAAGGAAATCTGGAACATCATCATTTTGAAAGAACCTTTCTCTTTTTTGTGGTGGCAGGTCTACCTCCGGTTTCAGTGGCACTTCAAAATTCACCACTTTCAAATCGCAGGATTGAATCAACTCCTTTAATTCATCCGAAACCGTAATGTATGAAGTTGTTGGCTTGGAACAGAAGTCGCCAGCGAAAAACAAACGAATAGTACTCATGACTTAATTCAATTACAAAACATTGCCTTGTTTACAAAAAACTAACCATTCCAAAGCCTGATGTTGAAGGTGTCTCTTTGGCTCAACGCAAACTTGACAATTTCTTCAGTCATGTCACCGAAGGCCGGACCATGAGCCGTTTGACTCAAATCAGGACAACGGTTCCACTCAATTAATATTGGTTTTCCTGTATCGTCAACACCAAAATCCCAACCAATCAGGTTGAAATAGGGTAATCTTTTATGCAAATCCTTCACTATTGACAACACTTCTGAAAAAGCGGGAATCTCGAATCCTTTTAGTACCGTGCCGACATCAGTAGTCAAAATGCGTTTTTCAGAAGGTGTTCCGTACGCACAATCCTTAATTTGACCATTTTCCAAATTAATATCGGCATTAATACCACCTGCTGTTTCATTGTCAACCATTTTATCCTTTCTTCCAATACGGACTACTGCATAAAGCACAAAAACCTCGTCTCCATGATGATAAGACAAAACCCTTAATGTGTTCAAAGATGAAGGATTGAGACGAGACATCTCAGGATGTTGAACAACCTTCTTTTGTATAATGAAGTTTTCCCTAAAGGTATCAAATATGTTTTCAACGGTTTCCTTTTCTCCTATTCTTCCATCAGCTGTCGAAAAGATTCGTACCCCAGTGCCCCACATGCCTATCATGGATGGTTTAATGACTACATCCTTCAAGTTCCTACATCTCACGAGAGCCTCGTTTCTAGTGATGGGTTGTTTTCCGTCAAAAAAATAACCATTGATGTTCCTTATGATGGTTTCGGGTCTTCGCACATCAGAAAGATAGTTGTCGTAGGAACACTTGTCAGTATATGCCATAGTAAGCGGTCGCAAGTTTAACCTATAAATCAAACTTGAATGATACACACACGTCGGCACATAACGAACAGAAAACTCACCATTTCTGGAATAAAAATACTCATGCCAATAAGTCGGGATTTCTTTACCGATTAATTTTTTCCAGAATGCATTGATTTCCTTTTTCTGCTCAGGTGATAAAGGGGTAATATCGCACTGTAAAAGTTTCTTCTTGATTATATTTACATCTTCTTCATACCATAGTTTTTCTCGTAAATTAGTCAATTTTTCGGAGAAACTTTTTTCAAAACGGCGTTCGTACGAAATGATTTTGCTATGCATAAAACAGATTGGTTTTGATTATTTTTTCTTTCTATATTTGGACACAAACAACGGCAACGTCTCTTTCACGTATTTGTAGCTATCCATCTTAAACAACACCGATCCGCCTATATATACCGCAACAAACACAACAAGACGAATTATGCCAAGCAAATACATATTGCCTTCGGGCATTAAAAAGACAGTACAATATGCTGTTCCAAAAGAAACAAGAGCTAAAACCAAGATAGGCAACAAATCCAATAGTTGGGTATAAAGCTTATAACCGATGTGTTTGTGAACCTGATAGGCATTGATCAAATAAATCAGCCACGATTGCATCACCATACCCACCAATAGACCTTTCATACCGAAAGCTGCCAAACCTCCAACAATTAAAGCTAAACCTATGGCCCGTTTAATTACTGTCCAACTGAACATAACCTTACTTTTTCCTACAGCCGCAATGGCTTGATAATTGACACCTTGCAGACAAATGGCGATACCAGCAAGACAGAGTATTTGAAAATAAGGTACACTATTTAACCAACGATCAGAATATAACATAACAAATAATGGCTTGGCCAAAAGAACAAGCAAAAACATCATTGGAAATGTTAAATATGATATCGAACTTGTAATTCGTTTGATAGCATTAATCAACAACGGAATGTCGTGCTGGTACTCGGCATATAAAGGATAAGTAACTTGTCCCATTACATGAGAAATACTAGTTGAAGCTAATTCCTCAGTGCCTTTTGCTTTTGAATAATAACCCATAATAGCAGGATTATAGAAACGTCCAATAAGTAATCCTTGAACATTATTGCACAAATTATTAATGATATGGGTTAAAAACATGAAAAAGCCAAAATTGAACAACTCTTTAAACGAAGCTTTAGAGAACACCCATAAAGGATGCCATTTGTTAGTCAACCAATAAACCATTGCTGGAATAAAAGCCGATAATAGATTCGATGCCACCAAAGCCCATACTCCGAAACCTTTATATGCCATATAGATGGTGATAGAAAGAGAAACTATTGAGGTTGCCAACGCAATAACAGCTATCTTCTTGAATCTAAATTGCTTTCGCAGTTGGTTGCTCTGTATCAAAGAAAAGGCATTAATAATAAGCACCAACCCTTGAACCCGTAATACAGAGCAAAGTAACGGCATCTTGTAAAATCGCGCAATTGCTGGTGCGGAAAAAAACAAGATGACATACATTAATAGAGACATGCCCAAATTGAAAAAGAATATGGTTGAGTAGTCCTCTTGAGTTGGCCTTTTTTTCTGTATCAATGCCGAAGCAAAACCGCCATCTACAAATGAACCAGCTATCACCATAAAGATGGAAAGCATACCAATACAACCAAAGTCATCTGGCGTGAGTAAGCGGGCAAGAATAATCCCTGAAACAAAACTAATACCCATCCCCGCGAACTTCTGAATTGAAGTCCACACCATACCGGAAGCAGCTTTATGTTTAAGATTTTCTGCCATGCTATTATTTGCTCAGTAATACTTATTCAGTAATTGCCTTCTTGATCTCCTCAACCGTCACATCATCCTTACCCAATAAATACTGAATCGTTCTTGCTCCAGCCTTCAAATCCTTATTCAATAATGCAGAAGCAAGCGAAGCTATGCCCTCCTGGATAGAAGTATCAACACCTACTAGTTTGGCCACAGAGATGTAGAGTCCCAAGCCCATAGGGACATCTTCAAGCAGATAGCGGTGGTTGATGAACGACGGGCCTTTGTTGCTGGAGTCGGCAAATGAGCGGAACACCGCCATGGCATCGATGTTCAAGTCTTCCTCGTTGCGCCACTTGGCTGCCTCGAAATAATCCAGGGGGTCGCAACCAAAGGCTTGCAGCACCTTGTTTTTCTGCACGTCAAAAGCCTTGATGACATTGACCACCGAAGGGGTGAAAGCCTCACGGTACATCCAAAACTCGCCATTGCTGTATTCAATACGAGAGGCAGAAAAAAGGATACCTATGGGATGCACAATCATATTGGGATTGTGGAATGCAGATTCAAGAATGTGTTTACGGGTGTATTTGGTGTTGTCAAAGCATTGTGAAAGCACATCCAACACCTGTTGCGTACGACTGATGGGCAACACGGAAATGGCATTGCGAGGATTGTAGAACGAAATCCTCACATACTCGTTGTTGACAATACGGCCGTTGTATGCCGTGGTCTCCCATTCGCTATAGGTAACGTCTTTATTGATGTATTTCTTGAAAATCAAACTACCCATATACCCTGGCACAAGAATGATAGTTTGGCCGTCTCTAACATAAGGAGAGATTAACTCTGCAACAAATTCATGTTGCAAAGTGGTAGTTGTTACCATAACAACATCAGCAAACTGTACAGCATCCTTTACATTTCTTGTTATCAAAGCAGGTTTCACAAAAAAAGAATGTCCATTACCTTGAATGGTGTCGTCTTTCACCTTAAACCCGTTTTCTTCTTGAATAATGTCAAAATACCTTCCGTTGGTGTTGGATGTTTTCAACAAGGCTACTTCGTGGCCTTTTTCATACAATTTGGCAGCATGGATCAGTCCAGAGTTACCGCAGCCGATGATGGTGAATTTCATGATATTAATATTTGATTATTAAATTAATGTGTATTAAATCAATGTGATGTGTAAATAAACCAGAAACTTATCCTATCAAAAACTTCCCAACCTTTGTTTTGATTAACAACTCCGCTATAATAATTGATCCTGCCAAAGCTACAACAAATCCCACCCAGGGCAGACAATAACATCCCAAGAATTCGGGGAGTTTCGTGTATTCGTATAACCCCATCAGAATGAATTGCTGTAGCAAATACACTCCAAAACAAAGGTTTCCCGCCTTGATAATCCACTGCGGCAAAGGTGCTGTCCGGCCTTTCTCTTTGTGTCCTATGATAATAAACAGCAACGCCAACCCTACGAACGAATAGATAATTCTCATCAAGGTAGATGATGATATGATGGCGACTTTCATCACCAGTTGGTTTTCCACAGCCATTAGAGCACCAAGCCTTTCCCTCAACAAGGTCAAGGTAGGAAACAAGACACAAAAAGCAACTGCTAACACAATGCAATGCTTTAAGGTATAGAAACGGTCAAGCGAAACATCCTCCTTTTGCAAGATATAGCCTACATAAAAGAATATCATATAGTACATTGCGGTTCCCAAACGCAGGGGCAAGGGAAAGAAAGAACAAATGGAGCACAAAACCAAAATCGGAATCACCCATTTGGCTTTGATACGCAGCCTCTCAATCACCCAAACACCGACAAAGCACCAGAATAACATGGGCAGGAACCACATGTGCCCCACGCCGTTCACCAAACCATAGAGTGTCATATGAATAGGTTGTGTGATATGACCAAACAACAAGATATACAATAAACTGAACACCATGCAAGGTATCATCAGCCGCTTGAACTTGCCCCACAGCAGATTCTTGGCCTTCAGTTTTTCCTCGCCTTTAATCCTCACCTGAAAGCCAAAGACATACCCCGAGATGAAGACAAACGTCTCCAGCATGAAGGCATACGACAACTTGTCGAGCCACCAATAACCAGGCACCTCAGGATAACCCTTAATAGGATTCCAAGCTCCACTGTAGATGGCGAAAGCATGATAAAAAACCAAAAGGATTATTAGAATAATACGAATAACGACAACGTTAGATAGTAGAGTGTTTGTCTGAGTAGGCATTTTATCTAACTTATATGTACTTGGATTTTTTAATCTCTCTTGAAAATATCACTTGTATACACCTTTTCCTTCACATCGTCAAGGCAACTATCATAACGGTTTGCGATAATAGCCTGGCTTTGTGCCTTGAATTGGGCAAGGTTGTTCACAACAAGGCTACCAAAGAAAGTGGTGCCATCTTCAAGGGTCGGTTCGTAGATGATGACCTTGGCGCCCTTGGCCTTTACCCGCTTCATTACACCTTGTATAGACGATTGACGGAAGTTGTCGGAGTTGGATTTCATCGTCAGGCGAAACACACCGATGGTCAAGTCCGTCTCCTTGCTTTGGTCAAACTGCGAAGATTCAGTGTAATACCCCGCCATCTTTAGCACCTGGTCGGCGATGAAGTCCTTGCGCGTGCGGTTGCTATCTACAATGGCACGGATAAGGTCTTCTGGTACATCCTCATAGTTGGCGAGCAACTGCTTTGTATCCTTTGGGAGGCAGTAACCACCATAGCCAAACGATGGATTGTTGTAATGTGTACCGATACGTGGGTCAAGGCCTACTCCCTCGATGATAGCTTGGGTATCGAGACCCTTGATTTCAGCGTAGGTATCCAACTCATTGAAGTAGCTAACACGGAGGGCCAAATAGGTGTTTGCAAACAATTTCACGGCCTCTGCCTCTTTCATGCCGATGAAGAGGATCTGCACATCCTGCTTAATGGCTGCTTCTTTCAAGAGTTGGGCAAATGTATGAGCCTTTTCGGTGAGCCATTCGAGATTTGTCAAGGCTTTAATGGCTTCATTTTCCTCTTTAAACTCCTCACCCATCATCTTAGGAATGCCCACGATGATGCGGCTCGGATAAAGGTTGTCGTAGAGAGCTTTGCTTTCACGGAGAAACTCAGGAGAAAAGAGCAAGTTAAACTTCTTCACACCTTTCTGCTGATACTTCACGTAGAGCGAACGGGTGTAACCCACTGGAATGGTGCTCTTGATGACCATTACCGCGTTGGGGTTCACCTTCAGCACGGCATCGATGACAGCTTCAACGGCGCTGGTGTCGAAGAAGTTCATCTTGGGGTCATAGTTGGTGGGGGCGGCAATCACGACGAAGTCGGCGTCTTTATAGCCCGCCTCCTGGTCCAAGGTGGCTTTCAGGTTTAATGGCTTGGTAGCCAGGTATTCCTCGATATAGTCATCCTGGATGGGCGACTTCTTGTTGTTCACCATATCAACGCGCTCGGGGACGACGTCCACTGCGGTGACTTCATTATGTTGTGCCAGCAACGTGGCGATGCTCATGCCGACATAGCCAGTTCCTGCTACTGAGATTTTCATATTTGGTTTTTGTTATTACGTTGTTTACTTATAAATGAAGCCAGAAGCTCACAAGAACCAGAAACACCTTCCTCGCCTGGTTGTAGTCAATGTAGTGGGCTAGTAAACTGGCAATTTGATGACAGTGCCGGTCCAGATGTCTACGATGTTGTCACTGATGATTACCGAGTTGTAGAGATACTTGTATGCCATCAGCTCATCTTGCGACAACACGAAGGCACTGAAAGGCACCTTGTCACTGTGCTCGGGCATGGAGACTATCCAGTAATACCGGTAATCGTCTTCCTTGAACAAGCCCGCCACATCACGCAGATACACAAAGGTGTCGCGAAGCTGATTCAAGGCATCCTCGAAGTTATTTGCTATGTTGCGGTCCTCGCCCTTGCAGTATTTCAGCTCAGCCAAAGCCAGCCAACGCTTCTTGTTGCCTTGCTCCGACACTAACATACACTCGCAGTTGCTTACCTTCTCTCCGCCTTCCGGCTTGAAGACCGCGGGGCTCTTCTCAAAGTTCACCGACAGCACCTTCACGCCGTTGGGATTGCGGAACAAGAGGGAGCCTATCGTTTCAGGCTTGGTATCGCTGACAACCACGCCTCTCGCAGCCATTTCAGGATGCACGGAGGCAAACTGTGTGTAGTCTGCCACATACACATCGCCCACATGATGCTGAACGTTTGCAAAACGGTCTTCCATTTCCCTCCTATTCCATAAACGCCAGCAGCGTATTAAACTCGCTCATAACATCCTTCATCACATCGTTGAAATAGTTCTTGCGGATAAGGCCTCGCTCGTCCTGAATGGTCTTGTCAACCTCACCCTTGTCGCTAATCAGGCAGCCGTCCTTGATGGACCATACCGACACTTCGGCTGGATTCACGGCATACTGCAAGCTGCTTGCGAGCGGCACAGCATCCTCGTCGACAGAATCCTTCACCAGATATGCCAACAGGCAATTGTTCAGCGCAAAGAGGATATAGGGGCTGTGGGTGGTCATCACCAGACGATGGTTGCGCCCATGGTTCAGTTGCGAAAGCAGGTAGAACAGCAGGTCCATCTGTGTGCGCGGGAACAGGTTCTGCTCGGGCTCCTCGATAATGAATGAAGTGCGTGTGGGAACGGTCAGCCTCTCCACAGCGGCCTTGTACTCGTCAAGAAGCTGTCTGGCCTGTTCGTCGCCATCGCGGAGACGGCTATTAGCCGTCTGGATAAAGCGGCTGCGCTCTGCAGGGTTGTACTCGTCGGCAAACATCCGCTGCAGAACCATCGTATCGGTCAGCCTGTGCCGTATCTGCTTCGTCTTTTCCTCCGTATCGAAGGAAATCTTCTCTCCGTACAAATCGAAATACTGTCCTGCGTAATACTGCATCATGATTTGCAGGGGCACGACCGACTGCAGTCCGCTCGACGCACTGCCCAGCGGAATCTCATAGGTCTTACCATTGATATGCTCTATGCGATCCTTGTACCTGAGTTCGTTGGGGTCATAATAATACCTCACGCCCAAGTTAAGGATGTCTGTCTTGTTTTTCTCGTTGTAAAACTCGCGCGCGTTGTACCAGTCAAAGAGGAAACTGCGTAGGTTGGTCTGGCCAAACTCAAAACCCTGAAGCTCAGGCAGCGTCACCGAGTTGCGTTCGGAAGGGACATAGCAAATTTTCTCCCTGAGATAGACCTCATGGTCCTTCAGTCTAATAGAGAACTCCTTGCCTTTCAGTATAATACACACCACATCCGTCTCAAAGAGAATCTCCGAGGCTTCGTCGAAGTATTTGGACATCTTATGGAAGTCGGACATCAGCGAGATGAATGCATCTGCATCTGCCACGAATCCTTCGTCCATCGTTATGGCAACCTCTTTCTCAACCCAACTACAGGTGCTGAGCACCTTGGCGATGGTGCTCTTGCCGCTGCTCTGCGGCCCAATGAAAACATTTACCTTGTTCAGGTTGATATCCACACTCTTGACAGGCCCAACATTACGTATTGTCAGTCGTCTCATATTGTTTTGCTATATTATTTACTTCGTTGTTGCTGCGTTCAATTCACAAATGCAACTTTGCCCCTCCCCTCCAAAACCACCCTTTTGTACTCAACTTATCCGAACAGGATAAATTGTCCGAAGTTGGACGCGGATTTCTGTAACCCTGAAATAATAAATATAATTAATTTTCATGAAAATATGTTTCAGGGTTACAGATTTCTCCGCGCGATCCAAAGGTATATGGGTGTGTTAACTTTTTAAAGTTGATTCATCTTTCTTTCCCATCAACCAATTATTTCCCATTCACCAGAGTCACCACCCTTACGTCTGATTTTTTTATCACGTAATGCGTCAATGGCT
>JAEEGL017366483.1_pt1 | contig 26998 bp, 24 predicted proteins | sample 9134231 | NCBI WGS metagenome assembly JAEEGL01 (sample SAMN16246548, study PRJNA631951) | gut metagenome | biome: gut microbiome; feature: rumen; material: fiber-attached | host: Bos | place: Iran: Karaj | collected 2018-10 | reverse complement strand
TTGTCTGCAATACCTTCACTGGTCTGGATAGTGGCGATGTTTGGGTTAACGAGAACGCTCTTGATTCCCTCCTCGCGGAGTGCTTTCAATGCTTGTGAACCAGAGTAGTCAAACTCTCCTGCTTGTCCGATCTTCAAGGCACCCGATCCGAGTACCAACACCTTTTTCAGTTCTTTCTTCATTTTTTTGGGTTGATTTTGTATCCTTGTTCTTAAATCGCGTGCAAAGTTACAACGATTTTCGGAAACCACCAAATCTGAGGCCTCCTTTTGTGTTAAAATATGCACGAATTTGACGTATTTTTCTGCAAATTTATGCAAAAGGCATATTTATGCAGTTTTGGCGTATAAAAGTAGCAAAAACGTGCATAAGGTTTCAAGTCTTCGGACTCCGACTTTCAAATAATGAAAACCGAGGTTTGCAGAGTTCAGACCTGTTGGCCATGTTCGGTGAAGACAATTATTTGTAACTTTGTAACAATGTCACTTTGTAACATTAAGCCCATTCCATGTGTACAGGCAATGGTATATAAATATATAATAATTATAATTATTATATATTCTTTAATACATCTTCTACAATTGAAATATCCTTAATGTTACATTGTTACAAAGTTACAATGTTACAAATTGCAATTTGTGCTGAATTTTGCCAACTCTGGCACCCTAAAATTTGGCGGTTTCAGATTTTATTCGTAACTTTGCAGCATATAACGAGAATGGGTTGAAATGAACAACGAGATACTGAGCCAACTGAATGAAAGTCAGCGCATTGCCGTGGAGTACTGCGATGGGGCGAGTCTGGTGATTGCGGGTGCGGGATCAGGCAAGACGCGCGTACTGACTTATAAGATCGCATGGCTGCTGGAGCGGGGCAAGGAGCCGGGCAACGATCCGATCAGGCCTTGGAATATCCTGGCGCTGACGTTTACAAACAAGGCGGCGCGGGAGATGAAGGAGCGAATCGGCCGATTGGTGGGCGAAGAAGAGGCCAGATACCTGCAGATGGGCACGTTCCATAGCGTCTTCGCACGCATCCTCAGGGCAGAGGCGGAGCATATCGGCTACAATTCAAACTTCACCATCTACGACCAAAGCGATGCCCGTTCGTTGGTGAAAACGATCATCAAGGAGATGGGGCTCGATGATAAGGTCTACAAACCTTCATCAGTTTCTGACCGCATCTCGATGGCCAAGAACCATCTGCTTCTGCCGCAGGCCTATGCCCAGAGCGCATGGGCGAAAGACGATGCCTCGCAGAAGCGCCCGCAGGTGTATAATATATATAATAGGTACGCGGAGAGATGTCGGCAGGCCAATGCGATGGATTTCGATGATCTGCTGGTGCAGACGTGGGTGTTGTTCCAGAATCATGAGGATATCCGGCGGAAATACGTGGAGAAGTTCCATTTTGTGCTCGTCGATGAGTATCAGGACACGAACTTCGCGCAGCAGGCCATCGTCTATCAGCTCACGAAAGAGCGCCAGCGGGTGTGCGTCGTGGGTGACGATGCCCAGAGCATCTACAGCTTCCGAGGGGCGAACATCGACAATATCCTGAACTTCCAGAGCCAATATACCAACACGCGACTCTTTAAACTGGAGCAGAACTATCGGAGCACGCAGCTCATCGTGCAGGCGGCCAACTCGCTGATACGGCGCAACGAACGGCAGATCCCGAAGAATGTGTTCTCGAAGAACGAGCATGGCGAGAAGCTGCAGTTGAAGCCGACATACTCGGACCGCGAGGAGTCGATGGTGGTCTGTCAGGACATCAAGCGGCTGAAGCGCGAGGACCGCTGTAATTGGAGCGACTTCGCTATTTTGTATCGCACCAACTCGCAGAGCCGCCCGTTTGAGGAGCAGATGCGTAAAGACAATATCCCGTATCGTATTTACGGCGGCCTCTCGTTCTACCAACGCAAGGAGATCAAAGACGTGATAGCCTACTTCCGTCTGGTGGCCAATCCCAACGACGAAGAAGCCTTCAAGCGCATCATCAACTATCCCACGCGAGGCATCGGCGACACGACCGTAGCGAAGATTATCCAGACGGCGCAGACCTACGGCGTGAGCCTCTGGCAGGTGATCAAGGAGCCCGTGCTCTTCCCGATGGAGGTGAGCAAGGGCACGATGACCAAGTTGCAGTCCTTCCGCGAGCTCATCGAGGGCTGGATCGGCCGCATGGCCACCGAAGATGCCTATGCGCTGGGACACGATATCATCATGAACTCCGGCATCAGTAAAGACATCTATAGCGGTCGCAACCCCGAGGACATCTCGCGACAAGAGAACCTGGAAGAGTTCCTCAGTGGCATGCAGGATTTCGTGGAGAGCCGCCGTGAGGAGGATATGGGCGATGAGGTGTATCTGACCGATTTTCTGCAAGAGGTGGCGCTGCTGACCGATCTTGATAGCGACGAGGGCGACTCGAACGATAAGGTGACGCTCATGACCATCCATTCGGCCAAGGGCTTGGAGTTCCCCACGGTGTTTGTCGTGGGCCTCGAAGAGAACATCTTCCCCTCGCCGATGTGTACCAATTCGATGCGCGAGCTTGAAGAAGAGCGCAGACTATTATATGTGGCCATCACACGCGCTGAGAAACATTGTATCCTGACCTGTGCCCAGAATCGTTTCCGCTACGGACGGATGGAGTATGACACGCCCTCGCGGTTCATCAGGGATATCGATCCCGAGTTGCTCGCTGTGCATTCAGAGGCGGGTGGGGGATCTGACTTCGGAACGTCCAGCCACAAAGCGTATAATCGTTACGACGGTGGCGCTTACGGCACAGGCACTACTGGCGGCTATGGCCGAAACACGCGTGGTTATGAGAGCGAAAGCCCTGAGTGGATGCAGAACCCGAGGCCAGTGGCTACACAGTTCAAAGCTGATCCCAAGCCCCGTGCCGTCGCACCTCGTCAGCCTGAGAAACCCGTAGATCCATTCGGTGATGGTTTCAAACGGCTCTATCAACAGCAGTCGGGCAAGCCACTGTCTACTTCTGGAACCAGCGCTCCAAGTGGTAATTTCCGTCCCGTCAATCGAGCCGTACCACCCCGTCCGATGGCTTCTGATGCCCCTGTTGGCGATCTCCGTGAGGGCAACACCATCGAGCACCAGCGCTTTGGCATCGGCACGGTGATCAAGATTGAGGGAACGGGTGAGAACCGGAAGGCTACCGTTGAGTTCCGCAATACCGGCACCAAACAGCTCCTTCTGAAGTTCGCCAAGTTCAAGATTATCGGCTGAGAAAATATTAGAGCGACTCGTCATCGGGTCGCTCTATTTGTCTCTTGCCGGTCTTCGGCAGGTGTTTCTTCTTTCTGATCCACGCGGCCTTACGAGCCTCGTAATCCTCGTGGTGCTTCTCCAGATAACCGTCTGCCATAGCTATTGTCTGAATCGGGCATAGATCACCTTGACATCGATAGGCGTATTGATGCCACCCATCAGCTTGGTGCTCACAAGGCCCATCTGGTTCTCGATGACGGATTCCGTGTTGTTTGAATTAACCGTGGTCACTGCAATCGGCAATAGCAAGACCTTGTTCCAGTTCGGGTGCTTGTTCACCCAGTCCGGATCAGAAGCCACACCGGCCTTCTTTCTGTTGCTCAGCAACGTGATGAGGTTGCCGATGTTGGAGAAGTTGTAGCTATTCGTTGTCGAGAGGGTAGACATGAAGGCACTCTTGTAGTCGTAGCTCTTTTCCTCCTCAAAGAACACTTTCAGGCTATCCGTAGGCACCATCATGATGTTTGAGGGTGCGCTCAGCAGATAATATCCCTCAATGCCGCTGTTCTGGCGCTGGAAGGTGATGTTCACGGAGAGGAGCGAGTCGGCGGCATGTGTCTGAACAATCTCATCAATGGGCAAGCTCACCTCGGTGAAGATGCCGGATGGCGCCTTCAGGTAGGTGCAAGTCTGGTCTTCTACCAGTCGCGCCAGGGATGTCTTGTCGTTGGTCACCTGTGTGGTCTGAAGCACCTCGGGCGTCGAAGAGAGAGCCAGGTAGCCATCGCTGGTCGTGCTGGAGTTCTTCTGGTATTCATAGAACACGCGGAGCTCAATCATACTGAACTTAGCCATCAGTCCCAAACCGTCGGCCAGTTCGAAGAAGAAACCTGGGCACAGGTTGGTCGTGAACGTATACGCATTCTTGAAGTATTCGGGATGCTCGTAATAGTTACGGAGCAGGTAGGTGCCGTAGTTGTTGTAGGTGTTGCCTTGTTTGTCTGTATACTCGTCGGAGAGCGATACGCGAATGTAATCGAAATAGCCGCTGGTGTTTTTCCTGACGCTGTCAGAGAAGGTCAGGTTGCTCTGACTGAAGAGCACGCTCTTTTTCAAGCCGTCCTCGCGGATGTATCCTTCTTTCCTCGGGTCGTAGTTGCTGTAATAGGTCACCTTCTCGCTCATGGGTTTGTTGAGCTCGAGAACGTTCATTTTCAGCGCCGAGAGGGAGTCGCCATAGCAAGCGCTCTTGTCGAATGCCAGCCAGATCTCGCACGATTTGGCCACGACCTTGCCTTGATCGTCCTTCAATGTCATCTGGTCGGCCGTGGGCAGCTTGAGACCTTCTTGGAGATTGAACTGGGCCATGAACTCGGTCTTGACGTAAGCGCCCGTCTCCGGGTCTCTCACACGACCGAAATAGGTATCATAGTTACGCGCATAAACGGAGTCTACGAGTACCGAACGGGTGTAGGCCTGGAAGAAGCCGGTGTTGGCTTCCACCTTGTCTGATTCATTCGTGAGCGAAGAACCAAGCGTGTCTGTGTCTGTACTGCAAGACAATATCGCCATTGCGGAGATTGCAATCGCTGTAAAGTGTTTGTATTTCATGTCTAATCTTCTGTCTGTTTTGTGGCCCTCAGCCTATTCTTCTTCTTTTTCTTCTTCAGCAGGGAAGAGCGACTCGTAGAAGTCTTCGCAGGCTTCAGCCACGTTCTCTGAATAGCCGAGGAAAGGAATGTTCTTTTCTTTGGTATATGCCAGCAACTCATCATTGACGAGTGCTTCTGATTGTACGATGCCGTCACTATAATCGATGGCCAGCTTGCCGAGCTCAACGAGGTCGAAGTCTTCCTTGTAGTCTTTCAGGAGCTCTTGGGTGGTCTCACGGAACTCGAGGCACTGCTTGAAGTCATCACCCAGGTTCTTCTCGAGTGTCTGTGAATAGAGCGACGTGACCACCTTCGCATCAGCGAATGAAGGCTCGTCGTGATAGGCCGTCTTCACATAGAGGGGAACGACGGCACTCATCCAGCCCTGGCAATGGATCACGTCGGGCACCCAACGCAATTTCTTCACCGTTTCAAGTACGCCGCGCGCAAAGAAGATGGCTCGTTCACCGTTATCAGTATAGTCTTCTCCCTGTTCATCTTTCTCCATCAGACGCTTGCCGAAGTAATCATCGTTATCGATGAAATACACTTGTACCTTGGCCGACTGGATAGAGGCAACCTTGATAATCAGCGGATGGTCTGTATCGTTGATGATCAGATTCATGCCCGACAGGCGAATCACTTCATGCAACTGTCCGCGACGCTCATTGATGGTACCCCATTTGGGCATGAACGTACGGATCTCGTGGTTACGATCCTGAATGGTCTGAGGCAGAACCCTGCCCATGATTGACAATGCGTTGTCGGGAACATACGGAGATATCTCCTGATTGATGAATAATATCTTCTTCTTTGCCATCTTTGTTAGTTTTACCTTGCAAAGGTACGAAAAAAAACTCGCAAATCTGCCATTCTGGGCAAGTTTTTAGCAAAAAGTGACACTTTTAGGGTCTTTTTTGGATTATTTTTGGTATTTTGAACTCATTTTGAGTGTATCGATGCCATTATTTAAAATACTTAAAAGATGTCTACTTTGTGCAAAAATTATGAAAATAAATTGCAAATAGTTGTATATTTCATTTTTTATTATTATATTTGCACATTAATCACCAAAATCCGTATAGCAAAATGGCGAAGTACAACATTACTGAAAAAAAAGAAAAAGTGGCAGCTTACAGAGGTCTTGTAAGCCCTAAGATGATGGACGAAATGCAGGAAAAGATTATGAACATTATCGTCATGCAAAAGAAGTATCGGGACAAAGATTATTCCGCTAAGAAATTAGCTGAAGAATTAGGAACAAACACTCGATACATTTCTGCAGTCGTGAATGTTCGTTTTCACATGAATTACACTTCATTCGTTAACAAGTATCGTATCGACGAGGCAATGTCCCTTCTGGTAGACAAGCGTTACCAGGATTACAGGATGGAAGAAATCAGCGACATGGTAGGATTCTCCAATCGTCAGTCGTTCTACGCTTCCTTCTTCAGGGTAGTGGGTATCACTCCGCGAGAGTATCGCATGCAGCACTTGAAGCAGCACCCTTCCATGCAGGTTACAAAGACTAAGCGTAAAAGGAAGGACGCTCCCGCAAAGGCTACTACAAAGGCTCCTGCAAGGGCAAGAAAGGCCAGTGCAAGGACAAAGGCAAAGACAAAGGAATGATTCAGGCGGCAGAAACCACCGATTTCAACTATCGGGACGAGCGGTTTGCTGACTTGCAACTGCTCAGGTATCAACTGAAGGGTTTTGAAAGTCTTGCCCCCAAGCAGAAAGAACTGATTTATTATCTTTCGAAAGCTACACTATACGGCAGGGATATTACATTCGATCAGTTTGGTAAGTACAACCTCAGGATTCGCAAGATGATGGAGGTTGTTTTTACGGACTGCAATGTCAACCACGACACGGAGGCGTTTCGTGCCTTGGAGGTGTATCTGAAGCGCATCTGGTTCTCAAACGGTATTTATCATCACTATGGCTGTGAGAAGATGATCCCTGGCTTCTCGTCGGATTATCTGCGTGAACAGCTTCAAAAGGTAGATGCCTGTAGGTTGCCGCTTAGGGCAGGGGAGACGCTCGATGAAATGTGCGATGAGCTGTTTCCGGTGATATTTGATCCTCAGGTGCTTCCCAAGCGCGTGAACAAGGCCGACGGTGAAGACTTGATTCGTACTTCGGCTTGTCATTTCTATGAAGATGTTACCCAGGCCGAGGCCGAGGCTTTCTATGAGCAGATGAAGAAGGATGAGCCCGAAAAGGATACGCCACCATCCTTTGGACTGAACTCAACGCTGGTGAAAGAAAACGGAGAGGTGAAAGAGAAGGTGTGGTCTGCCAACGGCCGATATGCCAATGCTATCCGCCACATTATTTATTGGCTTGGGAAAGCGGCTGGAGTGGCAGAAAACGAACAGCAGAAGAAGGTGATAGGGTTGTTGATAAGTTATTATGAATCAGGCGATTTGCATACTTTCAATAAATATTGTATTGAATGGTTAAAGGAGCATGATTCGACTATCGATTTCATCAATGGATTCATCGAGGTATACGGTGATCCTCTGGGCTTGAAAGGCTCCTGGGAAGGATTGGTGGAATATATCGATGAAACGGCTACGGAACGTACACGGACCATCAGTCGCCATGCACAGTGGTTTGAGGATCATTCTCCCGTAGATCCGAGGTTCAGAAAGCCTGTGGTAAAGGGTGTCTCTGCCAATGTTATCTGCGCGGCCATGTTGGGCGGTGATGAATATCCGTCGACAGCCATCGGCATCAACCTCCCCAACGCTGACTGGATAAGGGCTGAATATGGCTCCAAGAGCATCACCATCAGTAATATTACCGATGCCTACAACAAAGCCTCTCACGGCAACGGATTCCGTGAGGAGTTCGTGATAGATCAGAAAACATTAGATTTGATCGGGAGATATGGCGATGTCTGCGATGACCTGCATACGGATTTGCACGAGTGTTTGGGACATGGCAGCGGCAGATTGTTGCCTGGAGTAGATCCCGATGCCTTGAAAGCCTATGGAAATACGATAGAAGAGGCCAGGGCTGATCTCTTCGGGCTCTATTATATCGCTGATCCCAAATTGGTGGAGTTAGGTCTGACACCGGATATGGAGGCGTATAAGTCGCAGTACTATACTTATTTGATGAATGGTCTGATGACGCAGCTTATCCGCATCACGCCAGGTCATCTGATTGAAGAGGCTCACATGCGTAACAGGGCTCTGATTGCCCATTGGTGCTTGGAGAACGGTGATGCCGTCAGACTCGTGAAGCGTGAAGGGAAGACCTATGTAGAGGTGGTCGATTACGAAGGCCTTCGCCAACTCTTTGCCCGTCTGTTGGCTGAGATTCAGCGCATCAAGAGCGAAGGTGACTTCGAGGCTGCCCGATTGCTGGTGGAACGTTATGCCGTCAACATCGATGCTGAATTGCATCAGGAGGTCTTAGACCGTTATAGTCGTCTGAATTTGGCGCCTTACAAAGGCTTCATCAATCCGATGATGTTGCCTGTATACGACCAGAACGGACAAATAACCGATGTTCAGTTGTACTACGGCGAGTCGTATGCGCATCAGATGCTCAGATATAGCTCGGAATATGGAACGCTTATATAGGGAAGATGATGGAGGGAATTCAAGGAGATATTAATCAGACTGTGAAGGATATTAAACAGTCGTTCCGGCAGATGATGGATGGTGCCGTGGCTCAGTCAATGCGTCAGAAGGGACTCGATTATCATCTGAACTGGGGTGCCACCTTACCACGACTTCGTGAAAAGGCCGATGAACTCGGCAAGAACTACGATTTGGCCATTGCCTTGTGGAAGGAGAATGTGCGTGAGTGTAAGATCCTGGCTACGATGATTATGCCGGCTGAGGTGGTGCTGCCTGAGGTGATTGATATCTGGATGGAACAGACACCTACCTCAGAGATTGCCGAACAGGCAGCCTTCAACTTGTATCAATATCTCCCTTATGCTCCTGAAAAGGCCTATACGTGGATAGCTTCCGACAAAGAACTCTATCAACTTTGTGGTTTCCATATTCTCTCCCGGCTTTTCATGAATGGACAGGAACCCAACGAACGGGGCATCAATGAATTTGTGGATCAGGCTTTGGCTGCGCTTCAGGGAGAGAGCATCATTGTGAGGAAAGCGGCGATGGCCAGCATGCAACGCTTCGCAGAACTCGGTCTGGTGTATCACCGATTGGCGAATAGCGCAATAAAAACGATTAATTTAGATTTTTTATAAATAAACTATCGTCTGTCTCTTTGAAAATGTGTACCTTTGTGCGGTTTTCAAGGAATCGACAGTTTAACGATGGCATTATCTAATAAGGAAAGCGTGATTAGCGCAGTGGAGCGCATCCTGGATAACTATCTTGAGATGAACAATCATCGCAAGACATTGGAACGCTATACCATCCTGAGAACCATCTATAGCATCAACGGCCATTTTACGTTAGAGGAATTGAACGCGAGACTGCTCAAGGAGATGAATTTCCACGTGAGCAGGGCTACGATGTACAATACACTCAACTTGTTTATGGAACTGCGCCTGGTGATTCGTCATCGGTTCCAGGGAACAACCAAGTACGAGGCTTGTTACGATAATGCCAGCCATTGTCATCAAATCTGTACGATGTGCGGAAAGGTGAGTGAGGTCAAGTCGCAGGAAATCAGCGTGGCTGTGGAGAATATGCCTACCAAGCGTTTCCGAAAGGATGGCTTCACACTCTATGTGTACGGTGTTTGCAGCACTTGTCAGGCTAAGATTACGAAACGGAAGAAACGGAAGATAAATACAGTAAAATAATAGAATATGAACAAAGGAAAAGTTGATGTCATGTTGGGTTTGCAATGGGGCGACGAGGGAAAAGGTAAGGTGGTCGATGTGTTGACCCCGAAGTATGATGTGGTGGCCCGTTTCCAGGGTGGTCCTAATGCTGGTCATACGCTGGAGTTTGAAGGTCAGAAGTATGTCCTTCGCTCGATTCCATCGGGTATCTTCCAGGGTGGTAAGGTGAATATCATCGGTAATGGTGTGGTGCTTGCTCCAGACCTCTTCATGGATGAAGCCAAGGCACTCGAGGCAAGTGGTCATGACTTGCACTCACGTCTGCACATCTCGAAGAAGGCTCATCTGATCATGCCGACTCATCGTGTGCTTGATGCTGCCTATGAGGCTCAGAAAGGTAAAGACAAGGTGGGCACGACTGGTAAGGGTATTGGTCCTACCTATGCCGATAAAATCAGCCGTAACGGTCTCCGTGTAGGTGATATCCTCGAGAACTTCCCTGAGAAGTATGCTAAGGCCAAGGCTCGTCATGAGGCAATCCTGAAGTCCTTGAACTTCGAGTACGACATCACCGAGGTGGAGAAGAAATGGCTTGAAGGTGTTGAGTATCTCCGTCAGTTCCCCATCGTGGATTCCGAGCATGAGATCAACAACATCCTCAAGAGTGGTAAGAGTGTACTTTGCGAGGGTGCTCAGGGTACGATGCTTGACATCGACTTCGGAAGCTATCCGTTCGTGACTTCTTCGAATACCATCTGTGCCGGTGCTTGCACTGGTCTGGGTATTGGCCCGAATAAGATTGGCGATGTCTATGGTATCATGAAGGCTTATTGCACACGCGTTGGTGCAGGTCCGTTCCCCACGGAATTGTTCGATGAAACGGGTAAGACCATTCGTGACCTCGGTCATGAGTATGGTGCCGTGACTGGCCGTGAACGTCGTTGTGGATGGATTGACCTCGTGGCCTTGAAGTACTCTATCATGGTGAATGGCGTTACCCAGCTGATCATGATGAAGAGTGATGTACTCGATGGCTTCGACACCATCAAGGCTTGTGTGGCATATAAGCAGAATGGCGTTGAAATCGACTATTTCCCCTATGATATTGAAGAGGGCATCGAACCTGTCTATCAAGAACTGCCTGGCTGGAAGACGGATATGACGAAGTTTACTTCCGAGGATCAGTTCCCGAAGGAGTTCAATGATTATATCTCGTTCTTAGAGAAGCAGTTAGAGACGCCCATTAAAATTATTTCTATCGGTCCTGACCGTGACCAAACCATCATAAGAAAGTAATGGCACAGAAACCCGGAATACCCAAAGGCACGCGTGACTTCTCCCCTATGGAGATGGCAAAGCGCAACTATATCTTTAATACCATCAAACAGGTGTATCAGCTCTATGGCTTTCAGCAGATAGAGACGCCTGCCATGGAAACGCTTGGCACATTGATGGGCAAGTATGGTGAAGAGGGTGATAAGCTGCTCTTCAAGGTTCTGAACTCTGGCGACTGTCTGGCTAAAGTGACAGACGAGGAGCTGAAAGAGCGTAATGCCCTTCATCTGGCAGCGAAGATGTGTGAGAAAGGATTGCGTTATGATTTGACCGTTCCTTTCGCCCGTTATGTGGTGATGCATCGTGAGGAACTCCAACTGCCGTTCAAACGTTATCAGATGCAGCCCGTATGGCGTGCTGATCGTCCGCAGAAAGGCCGCTATCGAGAGTTCTGGCAGTTTGATGGTGACATCGTCGGCTCCGACTCTTTGTTGAATGAGGTGGAGTTGATGCAGATTGTAGATACGGTTTTTGCCCGTTTTGGCGTTCGTGTACAGATTAAGATCAACAATCGTAAGATCCTCACTGGAATCGCCGAAGTCATCGGTGCTGCTGATAAGATTGTGGATATCACCGTCGCCATCGACAAACTCGATAAGATTGGTCTTGACAACGTGAATCAGGAACTGCGTGAGGATGGTCTCTCTGAAGAACAGATTGCCAAACTGCAGCCGATCATCTCTCTTGAAGGATCCAATGACGAGAAGCTCAATACGATTGCTGATGTCCTCAAGGACAGCGAGACGGGTCTGAAGGGAGTAGAGGAGACTCGTTATATCTTGGATACGTTGAAGGCGACGGGACTAAAGAACGAGATTCAGCTTGATCTCACGCTCGCTCGTGGTCTGAATTACTATACAGGTGCCATCTTCGAAGTCAAGGCACTGGATGTACAGATTGGATCCATCACGGGTGGAGGTCGTTATGATAACCTGACAGGCATCTTCGGCATGCCCGGCATCTCGGGTGTTGGCATCTCCTTCGGCGTAGACCGTATCTTCGATGTACTCAATGCCCTCGATTGTTATCCCAAAGATGCTGTCGTCGGCACCCAACTGCTCTTTATCAACTTTGGTGAGAAGGAGACAGCCTATTGTCTGCCTGCCGTGGCGAAGGCTCGTGAGGCTGGCATCCGTACGGAGATCTTCCCTGATGCCACGAAGATGAAGAAGCAGATGTCGTACGCCAATGCCAAGCAGATTCCGTTTGTCGCTTTGGCCGGTGAGAACGAGATGGCTGAGGGCAAACTCACCTTAAAGAATATGATGAACGGAGAACAGCAACTCGTTGCAATAGAACAACTTATAGAAATAGTGAATTCGTAAAACAAACTAAAATGAGAAGAAGTCTGAGGATCATTATCTGTGCGATTTGTGTCATCTGTGGCTTGATTTCTGCCACGCCTGACAAGACTACGACGATCTTTGTGATTGGCGATTCCACCGCTGCCAATAAGGATACCACTGGTGGAAAGGTAGAACGTGGCTGGGGCATGATGCTCCAACAGTGCTTCGATGCCGATTTCATCGTAGTGGATAATCATGCCATCAATGGCCGTTCCTCAAAGAGTTTCTTGGACGAGGGTCGTTGGGATAAGGTGTTAGCGAAGATTCAGCCAGGCGACTATGTCATCATCCAGTTCGGACATAACGATGAAAAGTCTCAGCCTGCCCGTCATACGGATCCAGGTTCCACCTTCGATTATAATCTTGCAAAGTATGTCCGTGAGACGCGAGAGAAGGGTGGTATACCTGTCCTGATGAACAGTGTCGTCCGTCGTAATTTCTTAGTGGAGGCACCGGTTATCGCCGACGACGAACAGCTGCGCAACACGACCTTCAGTGATGGTTCTAAGATGGTGGAAGGCGATTCGCTCATCGACACCCATGGTCTCTATCGTGTGGCACCTCGTGATGTGGCGCTTCGTATGAATTGCCATTTCATCGATGCCAATAAGATCACTCACGACTTGGAACAAGGCCTTGGCCGCGAGGCATCCAAGAAGCTCCATATGTGGTTCCGTCCCGGTGAGGAGCCCAGTCTTCCTCAAGGCAAACAGGACAATACACATTATAATATATATGGTGCGAAGGTTGTGGCCAACCTCTTGGCAGATGCCCTTTGTGAAGAGATTCCCGTGTTGAAACCCTTCCGTGTGAAGAAGCAATAGCTGAAATCTTTTATGATTTTAAGATAAATTAAGTAAATATGTTTGGGCTGATAGAAGAAAAGTCGTATATTTGCAAACGGAAGTTCATATTATTTTATCACTAAACAAGTACGATTATGAAGAAAAAGTTTATTTGCGCCGTTTGTGGATATATCTACGAAGGCGATGCAGCTCCCGAGAAGTGCCCAATCTGTAAGGCTCCCGCCTCTAAGTTCTCTGAATTGAAGGACGAAGGTGAGACCACGTATGCTACTGTTCATCGCATTGGCGACGGCAAGCCCGAGGGTGTAAGTCAGGAGATGATTGATGACCTGCGCAATCACTTCAATGGTGAGTGCGGTGAGGTTGGTATGTATCTGGCCATGGCTCGTCAGGCTGACCGTGAGGGTTATCCCGAGATTGCAGAGGCTTTCAAGCGCTATGCTTTCGAAGAGGCTGATCATGCTTCTCGCTTTGCAGAGCTGCTGGGTGAGTGTGTATGGGATACGAAGACCAATCTGGAGAAGCGTGCTGCCGCAGAGGCAGGTGCTTGCGAAGATAAGTTCCGTATTGCCAAGAACGCTAAGGCTGCTGGTTTCGACGCTATTCACGACACCGTTCATGAGATGGCCAAGGACGAGGCTCGCCATGGTGCAGGCTTTGCCGGACTGCTGAAACGCTACTTTGGAAAGTAAAAAGGTAAAAAAGTAAAGAGGTAAGAAAATAAATCTCTAATTAATCCGTTTTATCATTACGATGAAACGGATTTTTTATGTTCTCGCGATAGCATGGTGCCTCGTGGCTTGTCAGGATGATGAGACCTTCTCGACAAGTACTGGCTTGCGTCTGTCTTTCCCTAAGGATACACTGCAGATGGATACTGTCTTCAGTCGTACACCCTCGTCTACCTATACGTTTTGGGTTTATAACCAGAATGATACGGGCATCCGCATGGATCGTATCCGTCTCAGAAGAGGCAACCAGACGGGTTATCGGGTGAATGTTGATGGCATCTATCTGGATAATGCCAATGGCTCTCAGACGTCTGATGTGGAGATTCGTCGCAACGACAGCATCCTTGTCTTCGTGGAACTGACACCAGGGGAGACGGGACAACAGGATCCGGTACTTCTGGAAGACGAGCTGCTCTTCACCCTTGAAAGTGGCGTAGAACAGAAGGTATGTCTGCAAGCGTGGGTGTGGGATGCCAAGAAACTCTATTCTCCCGTGATCACAAAGGATTCCGTGATAGAGTCATCCGTGCCCTTGGTTATCTTTGGCGATTTGAAGGTGGAGGAGGGGGCCACGCTGACCATCAGGAATACGACGCTGTATTTCCACGATGGATCCGGTCTTGATGTCTATGGCACCTTACAGGCCGAAGACTGTGTGATGCGTGGTGACCGTCTCGATGACATGTTCGATTATCTGCCCTACGATCGTGTCAGCGGTCAGTGGAATGGTATCCGTATCCGTGAGACTTCCAACAACAACATCCTGCTTCGGACGGAGATACGTAATCCCATCTATGGAGTCGTCTGTGATTCGGCTGCGTTGGATCTGGAACATTATCGTGTTGTGATGGAAGAGTGTGTGATTCATAACTGCGAAGGACCTGGTCTGACGGCAGTTAATTCCTATGTGTCTCTGGATCATTGTCAGCTGACGAACACAGGAGGTGACTGTTTCGCTTTATTCGGCGGTTTCGCTGAAATCAACCACTGTACGATGGCACAGTTCTATCCGTTCTCTGCCGATCGTGGTGCAGCCTTACGCTTCACGAACTATTTCGGTGAAACCATCCAACCTATGTATCTGTTGTGTCAGGGTTCCATTATCACCGGCTATGCCGACGATGTGGTGATTGGTGACATGAAGGGTGAAGATGCCAGTACCTTCGATTATGCATTCAGTCAATGTCTGATGCGCACGCCAGAGGTCACCGATGATCCTGAGCGCTTTATGGAAATCAAGTGGGAAACGCCCAAAGATTCCATCGAGGGTAAGAAGCATTTCGTGACGATCGACGAGGATAACCTCATCTACGACTTCCACCTCGACTCCTTATCCACAGCCCAGGGCTTGGGATGTTACTAAGTTTTTTAGAATTCAGCGAAGGTCAGAGGCATCAGTTTCCTGATTCCATCGATGACGTAAACACACTTCTCTCCGTAGAGTAGTATACGGATGGGACGCTTGCCGCGTGTCTCTGATTCGATGATGACCTGTCGGCAACTGCCACAGGGTCCCGTCGGCTCTTCCGTCAGTTGGCCGTCCGTCCCTCTGGCAGCGATAGCCAGCATCTCGACAGCACTGTCAGGATACTGTGCACCCGCAGCAAACAAGGCCGTACGTTCGGCACAGAGTCCCGATGGATAGGCCGCATTCTCCTGATTACAGCCGATCACCATCTCGCCATTCTCCAAGAGAACGGCCGCACCGACATGGAAGTTGGAATAGGGGGCATAACTGCGACTGGTGGCTTCGATGGCCAGCTCTATCAACTGGCGCTCTGTGGCACTGAGTTCCTCCATCTGATATTCCTGGATGACGGATTTTAGCTCTAATTCCTTCATAGATTCATTATTTTTCTGCAAAAATACGAATAATTCGAGAGAATTCACTACTTTTGCACAAATATTTATCGTATGAGGCATTTTTTTCTTTCAATAGCCCTGCTGACAGCCTTTAAGGTTCAGGCACAAATCAGTTGGAACCAGACTTATCAGCAGTATATCAACCAATATAAAGATATCGCCATCGAACAGATGCAGCGATACCACATCCCGGCGTCCATCACCTTGGCGCAGGGACTCTTTGAGAGTGGAGCAGGTCGGAGTGAACTGGCCCGTAAGGGGAATAACCACTTTGGCATCAAGTGTAACGGAGGCTGGAGTGGACGACGTACTTATCACGATGATGATGAGCGGAATGAGTGCTTTCGGGCATACGACAATGCCTATGAGTCTTTCGAAGACCATTCAAAATTCCTCACCGGCAGTCAGCGCTATCGTTCCCTGTTCCAGTTGAAGCCCACCGACTATAAAGGGTGGGCCAGGGGGTTGAAGGCGGCAGGCTACGCCACCAACCCTCAGTATGCGCAGAAACTGATTGACATCATCCAACTCTATAAGCTCTATCAGTACGACACGGCCAAAGGCTACGATAAGTTCTTGGCCGAGCACACGAAGAGCTCTGGCGCCTCTCTGCACATTATCAAGATCTTCAACAAGAACTATTACCTCATCGCCCGTCGTGGTGACACCTTCAAGTCGATAGCCGATGAAATCGGTATCAGCTACCGTAAACTGGCCAAGTACAATGAACGCGACAAGCGCGATGCTTTGCAGGAGGGTGAGATCATCTGGCTGAAGAAGAAACAGACGAAGGCGCCGAAGGACTACAAGGGTCGCCGCCATTATGTGCGCGACGGGGAGTCGATGTACAGCATCGCACAGAAATACGGCATCCGCCTGAAGAACCTGTATAAGATGAACAAACTGTCGCCCGACTACCAGATCCGTGTCGGTGATGAGTTGCGATTAAGATAGCGTGGAGAGCGGAATACGGGAATCGAACCCGCCTCCCAGGCTTGGGAAGCCCGTGCACTACCGATGTGCTAATTCCGCAAATAAAAAATATCCTGATTTCTTTTGAGCCGATACCCGGACTCGAACCGGGGACCTACGCATTACGAATGCGTTGCTCTACCAACTGAGCCATATCGGCAACCTCTTGTGCTTGTACACCCGCAGGGGCTCGAACCCTGGACACCCTGATTAAGAGTCAGGTGCTCTACCAACTGAGCTACGGGTGCATCAAAATGTTCAAAAAGAAAGGAGGTTCGCTTCCTCCTTTGTACACCCGCAGGGGCTCGAACCCTGGACACCCTGATTAAGAGTCAGGTGCTCTACCAACTGAGCTACGGGTGCAACGTTTTCGTTTTGCGGGTGCAAAGGTACACACTTTTTTCCATTCCACCAAACTTTTTGGAGATTTTTTCCAAAAAAGTTATTGTCTGGTGACATGGAATCCGTCGATGTTCTCATAACGGCGCTGCATCATCCGCTTATAGATATGACGAATCCATATCGGATGGGTGACGATGAAGGCCAGTCCTAACAGCGACATAAAGATGAAAGTGTAGGTGGGACCCACCAGCAGGAAACCGACGGTGGCGATGGCGCCAGGGGCAAACAGCGACAGCAACTCAATCACCAGCTGCATGCCGTTTTCAAAATTTCCTTTGGCTGTCATCTTCTGTTGCAAGGGCAGCGTCTGCTTGTTATAGATGGCCAACTGGAAGATGACGAAATGCAACACACCTGCCGTCAGCAGCATGTAGGCTAAAAGCATCAGCAGCGTGAACTTCCCGGTAAATACAGCTGGGAGCATCACCAGGAAGGGTACAAGCAGCACGGCGCTATAGAACCAGTATTTGGCGATCAACAGCGAGATGATATTCTCGCGGTGCATCATCAGCAGGTCGATGTAGTTGCCTTCCTGTCCCATGATCTTGATGAGGGCCGTGACACTGTAGATGGCAAAGCAGTAAAGACACCAGAAGTTCTGCATGTACACGTTGTCATAGATGTTCGTGTAGGCAATAAGCATCGAGAAGAAGACGATCAGCGACAGGCTCATAATACAACGGCTCCGCATGGTCTTGTTACGGAGGTTCGACTTCAACTCAATCTTTAGGTATTCCCCAACGAGTCCGAAACGGTTCAGGAATGCAAACTGCGACACGTGCTTCAACTCCCGTTCTTTCTTCTTCGAGATCTCCTCGTAGACGTACTTGAACTGGAAATGACGGTTGACCATAAACAATAGTGCCAGCACGATGATGACGGCAGGCAGGAACCACCAGGCGCGCCCTGCCTCAGCGTAGGTGTCGATCAGACGTCCTGCAGCACTTTTCTTGAAGTTGAACAGCAGCGGGATAAACGGGAGGGCATAGAACACGACACCGCCCAGAAACCACACCACCTTCCGGTTGATAAGCGTACGGAAGAACAGGTATATCTGACTGTTCAGGATGATCAGCAGCAGACAGGCCACCAGTTCCAACAGGATAGCCCAGAAGCCGGCACCTGCGAAGAGCAGGATGAACGAGTAGGGCAGGAACATACAGAGCCAGAGGAAGTTGTAGCCGCTCAGATGCGATGATACGAGGAAACACTCGATGGCCGAGTAGCGTGAGATGGGCAGCAGGATGTAGGGCTTCACCATCATACCTGGCGTGGTCTGTATCACAAAACGGAACAGGTAGTCTAAGGCGAGGATGATGGGCATGAACGAGATCATTCGTCCTGCCTCACCTTCTGCCGTCATGGCGATGATACAACCGTAGAGTATCATATAGAGGGCCAGCATACCTGCACCGAAGTAGGTCATGACCTTCGCCCATTTGTTCTGCTCGAAAATAGGACTGCGCTTATAACTCAGCGTCGTGTTCTTCCTGAGCAGCCTGTATAATTTGAATCTATTCATCTGTCTTGAACTCCTTGAACTCCTTGTATCCTTGTCTCCTTATCTCAAGTCAATCACCTCAGCGTGTGGGAAATCTTTGGCGTTGAAGCGGAACTGGGCATCGCTGGCTGCCTGCTTCTTCAGATTGGTGATGTCGAAGATCGTCCATTTCTTGCCCTGCAGCATCTTGACCTGTTTGGGCTGGTACGACTTCTTGTCGACGGTGATAAACAGTTCCTTGATCTTTCGGTCTGCCGACGAGGCGGTCAGATGGACCACATGATTGCTGCCACTGCTGTTCAGCGTGGCGTCGTAGCCTTTCTTATAGAGGTTGATGAAGTTGTAGGGATTGATAGCCTGTAACTGTACCTCGGTGGGGTTGCTGATGTTCACTTCGTCGTTGTCTTTCATATAGGTCCACTGCGTCTTCCCGTCAAACCAGATGCTGGCCTGTGGGGTGGTGGCATGGAACATCTTCCCTTTGATGATGATGCTGCCGCTGGTGTTTCCCATGCTGCCCGTCATCTTAAAGTCGGCCTTCACGCCTTCTTTCATCGTCACGGTGGCAGCCGCCTTGTCGAGCACGCTCTTGGCTGTCTGCGCAAATGTGGTCGCACTCAGCAAGACCGCTGTTATCAGAAAACAAATCTTTTTCATCTTAATGTATTTAGAAGGTTGTTCAAACTTACTTCGTCCTGGATCATCACCTCACGGGGTTTCGAACCCATGGCGGCACCCACGACACCGGCTTTCTCCAACTGGTCCATCAGTCTTCCGGCACGGTTGTAACCGATGGCGAACTTACGTTGGATGAGCGAGGTGGAACCGCTCTGGTTGACGACAATCAGACGGGCAGCATCCTCAAACAGCGGGTCGAGGTGCTGCATGTCCACATCCTTGTCGCCACCGCCATCGAAGTCTGCCTCTGGCGTATCAGGCTCAGGCAGTTCGAAGGGCATGCCATAGCTCTGCTGATCCGAGATGTATTCGTTGATGCGCTCCACCTCCGGTGTGTCTACGAAGGCACACTGCACACGGATGGGCTCCGATCCTCCCACGAGGGCCAGCATATCACCACGGCCTATCAGCTGCTGGGCACCTGTGCGGTCGAGAATGGTCTTCGAGTCGATGCCGGCACTCACCTTGAAGGCGATACGGCTGGGGAAGTTGGCCTTAATGGTACCGGTGATGATATTGGTCGTCGGTCGCTGGGTGGCGATGATCATGTGGATACCCACGGCACGGGCCAGCTGGGCGATACGGGCTATAGGCAGCTCGATCTCCTTACCGGCGGTCATAATCAGATCGCCGAACTCATCGATTACCACGACGATATACGGCAGGAAGCGATGTCCGTTGTTGGGATTCAGCTGACGGGCGATGAACTTCTGGTTATATTCCTTGATGTTATGGGCACGGGCTATCTTCAGCAGGTCGTAACGGGTGTCCATCTCCTTACAGAGCGAATTCAGCGTCCGCACCACCTTCGTCACGTCGGTGATGATGGGATCGGCTTCTTCGTCGGGCACCTTGGCCAGGAAGTGGTTGGCGATGGGCTCATAGAAACTGAACTCCACCTTCTTCGGGTCTACCAGCACGATCTTCAGCTCGGCAGGGTGCTTCTTATATAATAAAGAGGTGATGATGGCGTTCAGACCGACGGACTTACCTTGTCCCGTCGCACCGGCCACGAGCAGGTGGGGCGCTTTGGCCAGGTCGAACATGAATACCTCGTTGGTGATGGTCTTACCGATGGCACAGGGCAGTTCCATCTTCGACTCCTGGAACTTCTTCGAGTTCAGGATCGATTCCATCGACACCGTCGAGGGTTTGGCATTCGGTACCTCGATACCTACCGTACCCTTACCGGGCATCGGCGCTATGATACGGATGCCGAGGGCCGACAGACTCAGTGCGATGTCATCCTCGAGCGAACGAACTCTGGAGATACGTACACCTGAGGCCAGTGTAATCTCGTAAAGTGTGATGGTCGGACCCACCGTCGCCTTGATGCTCGATATCTCCACGCCGAAGGTGCGCAGCACTTCCACGATACGGTTCTTGTTGGCGGTCTGCTCTGCCATGTCGATATAGGGCCTACCGTCGTTATCGTATTTCTTCAACAGGTCGAGGGTGGGATAGTGGTAATTCTCAAGATCGCGCTTGGGATCGTAGGGCTCAAGGTCTTCCAGCGCGGGGGCTACGGTCTTCGCATTGGCGGCCTCGTCGCCCTTGATGGCTTCTACGTCGAAATCAACGTCTTCACCGGTGATTCCGGATTTGACGGAGACTTCGGGCTTCACGGTTTCTTCCTTATACCCTTTGTCGATGACCTCGGCCTTGCCGTCGGGTTTGAAGATTACCGTCTGCTCGTCGGGGTCGTCGAATACCTTGATTTCATCGTCTTCCTCCTCATCGTCATCCTCCAACTGATCCTCATAAGAATCGGGCTTTTCGTTGGGGTCGTTATTCGTAATTTTAAATTTAACCTTATCGAGGAACTTGCTCGGGTTCAACAACTTACGGATGATGAAGATGGTCTCTGCACTCAGGTATGTGAGGAAGGCGATGGCCGTCAGTCCGAGGATGGCTGTCAGTCCCGGCGTGCCTACCAGATTACCGAGATAGTTGCAGACATACAGACCGTGGTCGCCGCCAGGACTGTAACAGGTCTCTGTGAAGAAAGGTGCCAGCAGCAGCGACATCGCCACCGATGCCCAGATCATCAGGATCATCAGCGACAGGAACCACTTCAGCAGGTTTACCTTATAGGCTCTGGTCAGATGGACACCGAGCAGGAGCAGGAACAGCGGTATGAGGAAAGCGGGCAGACCGAAACACCGCTTGATGAGATACCACGAGCACCAGGCACCGAAACTGCCACAGGTGTTCATGAACTCATGGTTCTGGTTGAGAATCTCGCCCTCACGCGGGTCTTCTATCAGACTCTGGTCTGCAGCTCCTGTCGAGAGATACGATACGAATGCCAGCGACAGGAACACCGCCACTAAGGCCAGTGCGATACCCAGAGTGAAGTTTAATGTCTCGTTGTGGAATATCTTGTCAAAGCTCAGCGAACTCCAGATGCTGGGACTCTTTTGCGACTTCTTTTCCTTCTTTTTCTTTGCCATATCTTATATGTTTTCGCGATTTTTGATGCAAAAGTAGTCGAAAAAACTCAGATTTCATCATAAAATGCTGTTTTTTTTGTAATTTTGCACCAAGAAATGAAGAAGTTAATAAATAATAAGGTAGATAAGGCCATGATTTCGAGCCTGAAGAAGGTAGAATTCGATGGTAACATCTATGTCGTGAAAACGAAAGCCGATGCGGAACGAGCCGTCGACTATCTGCTCTCACAGCCCATCCTCGGCTTCGACACTGAGACGCGTCCTGCCTTCGAGAAAGGCAAGCGATATTACTGTGCGTTGCTCCAGGTGTCTACAAGCACCGACTGTTTCCTCTTCCGTCTGAACAGAATCGGACTCTGTCCTGCTGTCGTACGCCTCTTGGGCGACAAGCTGGTAACGAAGGTGGGACTGGCGTGGAATAATGATATCCTCTCTCTCCGACAGCTCGGCAGCTTCGAACCTGGCGATTTCATCGACCTGCAGGACCTGGTGCATGAGCTCGGCATCGAGGATCAGAGTCTGGTGAAGATCTATGCCAACCTCTTCGGTAAGCGTATCAGCAAGTCCGAACGTCTCTCTAACTGGGAGCGCCGCGAACTGACGGAGGGTCAGATGGAGTACGCGGCCATTGATGCTTGGGCTTGTGTGCAAATCTATAATGAAGTGAAACGTCTGTTGTCCACCCACGACTATGAGCTGGTCATCAGACCTGAAGAAAATACGAATAAAACAGATGAGACAGGTCTATCTTAAACGAGGCAAGGAGGAGAGTCTGCGCCGTTTCCATCCCTGGGTGTTCTCTGGGGCTATCCAACATGCTGATGCAGGTATCAGCGAGGGTGATGTGGTGCGTGTCGTCGACAGTCAGGGCGATTTCATCGCTGTCGGACACTATCAGATGGGATCTATCGCCGTGCGGGTACTTTCCTTCGACGACGAATCCATCGACGAGTCGTTCTGGGGCCGTCGCCTGACTTCCGCTCTCCATGTGAGACAAGCCATCGGACTGGCCGACAATCCTCGTAACAACACTTACCGTTTGGTTCATGGCGAGGGTGACCTCTTGCCGGGACTCGTCATCGACGTCTACGGTCAGACGGCTGTGATGCAGGCCCATAGTGTCGGCATGCATATCTGCCGCGAGGCCATCGCCCATCAGCTGGTGCAGGTGATGAACGGCCGCATCGCCCATGTCTACTATAAGAGTGAGACCACGCTGCCTGGCAAGATGCGTGCCGACGAGCCCGGGATGTCCGAAGACGGTACGCTGAGCTATTTCATCTATGGCGGCAGCGATGACAATACGGCGATGGAGAATGGCTTGCTGTTCTATGTCGACTGGTTGCGCGGTCAGAAGACCGGTTTCTTCGTCGACCAGCGCGACAACCGTCAGCTGCTCGAGCGTTTCGCCAAAGGCAAACGTGTCTTGAATATGTTCTGTTATACCGGTGGATTCTCGTTTTATGCCATGCGGGGTGGGGCGGAACTCGTCCATTCCGTCGACAGCAGCGCCAAGGCCATCGAACTCACCAATCGCAATGTCGAACTGAATTTCCCCGGCGATGCCCGTCATCAGGCGTTCTGCGAGGATGCTTTCCGTTATCTTGAACAGGCGGGCAGTCAGTACGACCTGATCATCCTCGATCCTCCTGCCTTCGCCAAGCACCGCGGGGCCCTGCATAATGCGCTGAAGGGCTATACCCGTCTGAATCACAAGGCGTTCCAGAAGATTCAGCCGGGTGGCATTCTCTTTACCTTCAGCTGTTCACAGGTGGTCACGAAGGATCATTTCCGCAATGCCGTCTTCACGGCGGCAGCCCAGGCAGGTCGTCAAGTGCGCATCCTTCATCAGTTGCATCAGCCTGCCGACCATCCCATCAATATCTACCATCCCGAGGGTGAGTACCTCAAGGGACTTGTGTTGTATGTGGAATGACGAATGAAGTTAAAGATTTTATCGCGAAGCATCAGCTCCTATCTCAGGATGGTCTTCACATAGTCGCACTCAGCGGGGGTGCCGACAGCGTGGCATTGCTGCGCATCCTGTGCCATCTGGGCTATCGTGTCGAGGCTGCTCATTGCAATTTTCATCTGCGCGGCGAGGAGAGCGACAGAGATGAGGATTTCGTTAAAAACCTCTGTCAGAAACATGGTGTACCTCTTCACCTAATCCACTTTGACACAGCAGAATACGCCTCATTACATCAAGTAAGCATTGAAATGGCCGCTCGCGAGTTACGCTATGGCTATTTCCGTCAGTTGCGCGACGATTTGGGAGCCGAGATGGTGTGCGTGGCGCACCACCGCGACGATGCGGTCGAGACCATGTTGATGAACCTCCTACGAGGCGCGGGCATTCACGGTCTCACGGGCATCCGTCCTCGTAATGACTACGTAGTCCGTCCGTTGTTGGGAGTCACGCGGCAGGAGATTGAGGAATATCTCCATTCCATCGGTCAGGATTATGTCACCGACTCCACCAACCTGCAGCCCGACGTGCTGCGCAACAAGGTACGTTTGCAGCTGCTGCCCCTTCTCGAACAGATCTATCCCGGTGCCGCCGAAAACATAGCCCGCTCTGCCTACTACCTCTCCGAGGCCGAAAAAGTCTACAACGCCGAAATCACCCGTCTCCTTCCACCTTCTTGCGTCCCTTCGGTAGCAAGCGACCAAAGGTCGAGCGCCACCTTCCACCTTCCACTCTCCACCCTCTACGACTCCCCATCGCCCCTTTGCTTTCTCCACGAATGCTTATCCCCTCTCGGCTTTAACCGTAGTCAAATAGAACAAATCCTCGCTCAACTTGACAGCGAGCCTGGTCGCGTGTTCGAGTCCGCCACCCACACCCTTGTTATCGATCGCGAGGCCATCGTGGTAGAGCCCATCAGCACTCCGATCAAACCGCTCGTTATTCCCGAGCCCGGTGTCTACCGCCTCGATGAAACCGCAAAAATCCGTATTGAAGAGGTTGGGGTAGAGGCCGGCATCAGTCGCGATGCAGCCGTCGCCACACTCGATGCCTCCGCCGTCCGTTTCCCGCTCACCCTGCGCACCGTGGCGCCAGGCGACAGCTTCCAACCCTTTGGCATGGAAGGCCATAAGCTCGTGAGCGACTTTCTCACCGACATCAAACTCAATCTCTTGGCCAAGCGCCGTCAACGTGTGCTTGTCGATGCCACAGGCACCATCCTCTGGCTCGTCGGACAACGCATCGACCACCGTTACCGCATAACCCCCGCCACCCGTTCCATCCTCCGCATTCAGCTTTATGATTAAGATAACGACATAATATGCTATTCGTATGGGCGAAATGACGCTGGATCTGTACATCAACGAGGCTAATGACTATGCACGCGACATCCGTGTGCCGGTTCTGCATCCCCACGTCGCCATCATCCATTACGACGAGGCGGGTGAGATACGCCATTCCATGAACCGCATAGAATGCTACGGCATCTTCCTGCAGCGGGAGTTCCCTGAGAACCTGACTTACGGCATCGGCACCTACCACGATGGCAAGGGCTCGCTGTTAGCTTTTGCTCCAGGTCAGGTTGGTGGCAAGCGCGATGACGGCACGCGACGGCAGTATCACGGTTGGGTGCTGCTGTTCGACCCTGTGTTCATCCATGGTACGGAGATAGAGCGACGCATGAAGGACTATCATTTCTTCTCGTATAACAGCAACGAGGCGCTCTTCCTGAATACCGAAGAGAAGGACACACTGTCGGGGCTGATGTCGAATATACGGACAGAGTTGACTAACGAAGCTGACGATATGCAGGATGACATCATTCGCGACTACATCCAGTTGATACTCGACTACTGCAACCGCTTCTATGCACGCCAGTTCAAGGAGATGACGGCTGGCAGCAGCGATATCCTGGCCCGTTTCCAGCAGGTGCTCATTGACTACTACGACAAAGGCCGTCAGCGTACAGATGGGCTTCCCAGCGTGAAATACTGTGCCAGCGAGCTGTGCCTGTCGCCAGGCTATTTCGGCGACATCGTGCGTGGTGCCCTGGGCGAGAGTCCGAAGGATTATATCCGAGGCTTTGTAATTCATCGCGCCAAGAATCTGATTCTCAGTGGCCAGAGCATTGCGCAGGTGGCCGACGAACTAGGCTTTGAATATTCCCAGCATTTCACCCGTATGTTCAAGAATACGACGGGTCAGACGCCCAAACAATTCCTAGAAGAAAAGCGCAAAAAATAACATTCCGCAATTTGGGTAGTTTTATCCGCAATCTGTCTATTCGGGTTGCGGATTTTTCGTCGTACCTTTGCAGCGGGATTAATTTAACAGGAAGTATGAAAAGACTTTTGATGATTTGGACAGTAACACAGTTAGTAACGATGACAATCATGGCACAAAAGATGTACATCACTATCGATGGCAGGACTGAGACTGCTACACTGGTTGACAATTCCGCCACGCAGGCATTGGTCGCAAAGTTGCAAGAAGCCCCCGTCGCAGTGACGCTCAACTCCAGTGGCGGCTTTGAGATATGGGGAGCACTCGGATTCTCGCTGCCAACCAGCAACGAACAAGTCAATGCACAGCCAGGCGATATTGTCCTTTACAACGGCAGCAACATCTGCATGTTCTATGGCACGAACTCATGGAGTTATACCCGCCTGGGCAAGATTGATGGATTGTCGGAAAGTGAGCTGCGTACGTTCTTAAAGGCTGGGGAGAGCAACATCAGCGTGACATTATCACTGAACAACGCTACAGGCATCAGCCATGTAAAAGCTGACGACAACAAGTCGAGGGCATATACGCTTAATGGCACTCTCGCTCAGGCCGGACACAAGGGAATCATAATTCAAAACGGGAAAAAGGTCGCGATTAAGTGAGAGAAATGAGATGAAGAAGACATTATTATTCGCAGCATTCATGGGCATAGCATTCGTGAGCTGCACGGAAAGTAAACGAACTAAAACAGATGAGAATATGACAAAGTTGGAATTAACTCAGGAGTGGGACAAGGTGTTCCCGCTGAGCGAGAAAGTAAACCACCGCAAGGTGACATTTGAAACACAGTATGGCCTGACGCTGGCGGCTGACCTCTACGAGCCGAAAGATGCACAGGGCAAATTGGCAGCCATTGCCGTCAGCGGCCCGTTCGGAGCCACCAAGGAGCAGTCGAGCTGACTCTATGCCATGCGGATGACAGAGCGTGACTTCATGACGCTGGCCTTCGATCCGCCCTACACTGGCGAGAGTAGCGGTGAGCCTCGTC
>JAEEGL016430941.1_pt1 | contig 26998 bp, 28 predicted proteins | sample 9134231 | NCBI WGS metagenome assembly JAEEGL01 (sample SAMN16246548, study PRJNA631951) | gut metagenome | biome: gut microbiome; feature: rumen; material: fiber-attached | host: Bos | place: Iran: Karaj | collected 2018-10 | reverse complement strand
GCCATCCATTGCTTGAACGGCTCGGCCTTGGGCGAAGGTATGCTCTGTATGACGCGGAAGAGTTGTTCGCTATCGGCCACGTCGGTCTTATACTTCTTGCCATCAGATGCCACCAATTTCAGTTGGTGACAATTTGTCACCGACTCATTTCCCTCCTTTTTCAGTCGTTCCTTCAGCTTGTTCCAATATTTGCGTGCAGTCTGATAGTCTTTACTATCAGTCAAAACATTACATACGTCAACAATGGAGAAATACCATTTCTCCTGTTCACTATCCCATACGGAGCGAATTGTCTGGTCGCCAAACAGTTGTATTTGATGCTCTTGACCCATTGATTTATGTCGTAAACACTTGTTTTTATTTAAAACACGAATTTAACGGATTCCACTGATTCCTGATATTGCGCCAGCAATATCCTTTCTGTGATTTCTGTGTGACCTTATATATCTTGATATTGCGCCCAGCAATATCCTTTTTCGCACCTTTTCGCTATTTCGGATATTTTCGGAATCCCAAGAAAAAATGCGATCCGTGGTCCTTTTCGGGCACCCCTATCCGCCGTGCCCCTCCTGTTCCCTGAGGTACTCCTCATGCAGATGGTAATACCTCCTCATGAACAGGACATAGGCCACCGCCAACACGAGGGCGGTCCCCAGGAAATACACCCAATGGGCGGCCTGGGTATCGGGCACCACATAGATGGCGATGAGCGAGATCACCAACTGCAGCCCGGCATAGAGACTGCTCACCACCACATGATTCATGCCCAGCTCATTGGCCATCAGCTGATAGGCATGCTTCCGATGAGGATGGAGGATGTTCTCGTGCAGCATCACCCGATGGACGATGGTCAGACCGCCATCGATGCCATACAACAGCAGCAACACCAGCCACGCCCCATCCCCCGTCTCCCGGATGAGCCGGAACACGGCGAAGAGCAAGATGAAGCCAATGGAGAGCGACCCCACGTCACCCGCAAAACACTTCGCCTTGCCTTTGGGACGGAAATTAAACAGGCCGAACACCAGCACGCCCAGGGCAGCCACCCACAGGAACGAGTTGGGAGAGAAGGGCACACCCATGCGATGGTTCAGCAGCAAGAGCGGAACCAGCACCGCCAGTCCATACCCCGCCGTGATGCCGTTGATCCCATCCATAAAATTAATAATGTTCACGCCACCCACATACACGAAGGTAGCCAGGGCGAGAATCACCGCCCCATGAAACCAGTGGTCCACCTCCACGCCACCATTCTCCAGCATCAGTTGTCCGAGCATCAGACCCACCACAACAAACATCACAACCAGTCTACCAATGGCAGACAGCGAATGAATATCATCCCAGAAACCCGTGATACCCATCAACAGCAGCCCTATGAAAAAAGGCCAATGAGCCACCGCCACATCCCATTCGCCCGTCAGTCCCAACTGGATTGCCCACAGGAACATGGCCAATGGAATGATGACACCTCCGCCTCTCAATACGACAGACGAATGTGACGACTCTTCGTCCGGCTTGTCAACGATGCCAAACCGTTTTGCCACTCTGAAGTAAACCAACTCCGTGACGAATAGCACGATGAAGATCACAATATACGTCCACATACTCATCCGTAGTCTATTTCGCAAACGATTCAATAGTCTGGGTAAGGCCATCCACCGCCCTTACGGGCAGACGGTCCACGCCCAACGCCGCCTTGATTTTCGCATTACGGCTCACATAGTTCTCAGTCAGTTTCCTCAGCCTTTCCGAATTGAGGGGCAGGTGCAGCCAGTCCCCCATGCTTGCCAAAGTCCTCATCATCCCCTGCGGGACGCTCCAGATATGTGGTTTCTTGCCAGTGACCCGACAAATGATTTCTATCAGTTCGTTTGAACTCACAGCCTCATCATCATTGATGTTGTAGATGCCACTGGGCACATCTTTCGTCAAGACACCCTCTACGATGAAGCTCACATTATCCATCGACGTAAAGGTTCTTCTGTTCTCGAAAGCGCCTAACGGCCAAGGAATCCCTTTCTTCACGACACCATACAACAGATTCAGGTTCCCCTTGTTGCCCGGCCCATGAATCATACATGGCCTTAGAATATACGTTTGCTTTTCTGTGTTTTCTGTGCTATCTGTGTGACCAAGAATATACTCTTCCGCCGCCATCTTGCTCTCCCCATAAGGCCCGCGTGGTCTGGGCGTGACGTTCTCATCGACATACTCCCCCTCAACACTATCGGCAGCCGCCTTTATCGAACTGAAGAAAATAAACTTCCGGGCAGTCGACGACAGGAAATAGTCGTACGCCTTTGTTGTCAGTCCCGTGTTTATTTCAAAATACGCATCGCGCTGCGCCTGGCCATTCGACTTCACATCGTGCGCCTTGCCTGCCAGATGGATGATCGCATCCACCTCTGGCAACCGCCCGAGCCGCATATCCTCCCATGAATAAGTTCTCACAACGCCCTCCCTCTCAGGCGCAATGATGTCCAATCCATAGATGACATGCTCCTTCGACAAAGCCTCCACCAGATTGGAGCCCACAAACCCGTGAACACCAGTAATCAGTATGTTCAAACCTCTCCTATTCGTGGTTGCAGGGTCATCCCGATAAATCAGTCTCTCCCCTGTCATCAGTAGTGTGTGGCCAAAGTCAGCCCTTTCGAAAGCATCAATACTGTTTGATGATATCAGCGTAATTGCCAATCACATACTCCACGTCCTCGTCCGTCAGCCGCGTATGCAGAGGCAATGTCACTTCATTCTCAAAGAGATGAAAAGCACGAGGATAGTCCTTGATGTCAAACCCCATAGCCTTATACGCCGTCATCATCGGTAGCGGCTTGTAATGGACATTACAGGCGACGCCCCTCTCGGCCATCTTCACAATCACCTCTCTGCGCTGCTCATCCGTGAAGCCCAGCAGTCTGGTGATATACAGGTGTCCGCTACCAGCGAAGTCCTCCCCATAATGATTCAGGTAAGCCACCCGATGACCATTGCCCAGGCTCATGTTGAGTTCATCAATCGCAGCGTTGTAACGCTCGATGATTGCCCTCCTACGTTCCAACATCCCCTGATAGCGGCTCAGCTGCGCCAGACCGATGCCCGCCATGATATCAGTCATGTTGCATTTGTACCAAGGACCAATCACGTCATATTCCCAGGCACTCAACTGCGTTTTGGCAAGGGCATCTTTGTTCTGTCCGTGCAGGCTCAACAACTGGGAAATCCTGTAGAGCATCTCATTCCAACTCTCCCCCTCTATTCTGGGCACAGTGGGGAAATAGTCCCCACTACCGTTCACGTCAACGACGTCGTTGCCGAAGGGTAAGTTCCACACCAGCGCGCCCCCTTCAGCGGTGGTCAGGTTCTTCACCGCATGGAAGCTGAACGAGCTAAAGTCCGCTATCGCCCCCGCCATTAATTTCTGTGCTTTCTGTGATTTCCGTGTGACAGTCTTCCAAGCCCCGAAAGCGTGGGCATCGTCAGCCGCAACGACAATGCGCCCGATTCTCTTCTGAATCTCATTGGCAGGGCGGAACAGATGTTTCTTGGCTTCAATCACGGCAAAGATCTTGTCATAGTCGCACATCACGCCCCCTAAATCTACTGGGCAGACCACCTTGGTCTTTTCTGTAATCGCCTCTGCAAGTTTGTCATAATCCATCTCCACTTTGTCCTCTTGGCTATCCACCATCACCAATTTGCACCCCACATGCTGAGTGACGGATGCAGTTGCCGTATAGGTGTAGGCAGGGATGATCACCTCGTCCTCGGGTCCCACACCAATCAACCGCAACGCCATCTCCATCGATGCCGTCGCGCTGCTCAGGCAAACAGCTCTTTCCGTACCGATAAACTCAGCAATCTGGCGCTCAAACTCCTTCGTTCTGGGTCCAGTCGTTATCCAACCAGAACGCAAAGCCTCAGCAGCTTGTTTAATCTCAGCTTCCGACATATCCGGAGGCGAGAACGGAATACTTCTTAATTTCATGGTTAATGTTTTGTTATTGTCTTAATTACACTTACATACTTTTGAGTACCCACTTCACGGGTAAGATTCTTCATGATGAACTGGCGCCCATTAGCGCCCATTTCTGCACATTGCTCAGGATGCTGAGACAGGTTCTCAATGGTCGACACAAAGCCGTCCAAATCACCTGCCTTTGTAAAAGCGCCGCAATGGTTCTTCTCCAAAATCTCCTTCAATTCACCCTCATCAAAGTTGGCGAGTACAGCCCTACCTGACGACATGATACTCCACGTCTTGCTGGGCATGGCTGCGCCGCCTAAACCAGGCTTGCACGCCACGATGCACACATGCCCCAAACCATACACCTTGGCAACGCGGTCGTAAGGCTGCAAGGGTAATATCTTCAGATTGTCCAGATGTTCCTTTTCCTTCGTTTGCTTGATATCGTTCTCCAAGCCGCCCTTGCCAAAAACCACAAATTCAATCTGAGCATTGCCTTTCAGCCTTCTGGCAGCCTCAACGATCATCTCAATATTCTGCGCATTCCCCAAGTTTCCGGCATACACCACATGGAACTTATCCCTGCTGATGCCAAACTCCTCGAACAAATCATTGTCTTCTTCTTTCACAGGAACGATGGCGTTCTCATCCACCCAGTTGTAAATCACCTCTATCTTCTCTTCTGGCACGCCTTTCGCCATGATGTTGCGCTTGAAGTCTTCACTGATGACAATAATCTTGTCCGCGTTCCTGTAAGTGAAGTTCTCTATCACGCGACCTATTTTCCACAAGAGCCCTCCTTTCTTCGCGAGTCCCGTCCCAACAAGAGAGTCTGGAAAGACGTCTTGGAGATTATATACGATAGGTATATGCCGAAACTTTTTGACCATGGCTGCCATAGCTCCTTGAATGGGTGGCGTGCTAGCAATGAACATCACATCACATGAACGGGCATCTTTGGCAAAGACACCCCGATTGAAGTGCTTCATAGTACACAATGCATAGCGCAGAGCCCTAAGGACAGGATTTTTACCTTCGGCAAACATTGAAAAACGATGAACAACCAAATGGCCGTCGAATAGCTCTTCACGTCTGATCTTTTTGTATTTCTTACGAGTTTCTTCATCAACACCACGGCATGGAGTAGGTGTATATAAAAGCATTTGAAAACCTGACAACGCAAAATCTTCTTTAAGGTTCTTGTCTAAATAAGAACTTGCCCCATGCTCAGGGAAAAAATATGCAGGTAAAAAAAGAATTTTCATTTTCTCAATTCTGACTTAAGCGCATTAAAATCAAATACTTTCCCATCAACAAAACTATTGCTAACGAAAAAAAGCCAGTATTTTCTAAAAATAAATCGAATTTTTGCCAACCTGATGTTTTGACGATTCATTGATATGTATTTGGTCACAGAGACATTACTCTTAGTACACTTTAATATATTATTTCCAAAATACAACTCATCAACGGCTATCAGCTTATTGCATGTTTCATCATATTTAACCGCTATACCTTTATTGTTCCATCTTCTCCATTTGAAACGATATTTTCTATGCGCCACCCCCCTCTCATCATAATGACTTGGTACATTAAATGATGGGAAAATACAATTCCCAAGACTATAAAAAATATAATGTTTTTTATATTCTTCTACGGGTTGTATACAATGAGGATGATGACCTATTACTATGTCAACCCCATTATCAATCAACCAACGACCAAGCTCTATCTGCTCTTTATTTGGTAAAGAAAAATTCTCAATACCCCAATGCATATTTACGATAATACACATAGCACCTTTGTTTATCGCCTCATCTATCTCTTGTTTGACTTTATTCTTAGAAAACTGCACTATGTTTTTACCATTCCACTCTCCGCAGAAAAGAGTATAAGCTAAAATGCATACATTATCTTTATACCAGTACGTCTGATTGCCTACTGTTGGAATACCTTTATCTTCAATAGCACTTACAGTACGTTCAAATCCATCTAATCCATAATCTAAAATATGATTATTTGCGACACACAAAGCAGATGGCGGGCAACCAAATATAGATTGAAAATCAATATATGGTGAAGCGATGTTGATTTTTCCTGGTGTTGGTCGTAAAGCAGAATCAACACACACGTATTCAAAGTTAGCCATATAATCGCCATCAGGTTTATATTGACTAGAAATACCTGAATTAAGCAAAGCTATGTCTCCCAAAAAAGTAATCATATTTATTTCTCAAAAACCTCGTCCAATACCCTTTCGGTCAAATCACCAAATAATGGACCATTGTTGAATTGATTCAAATTAATGCCTCCTTTACGCATATTAGCCTCAATAAGGACAGGCTCACCTTCATTGTCAATAGCAATGTCCCAAGAAACCAACCTAAAATGTGGAATAAGCGGATGAACTTTTTTTACCAACGAGACAGCTTTATCATATGATGGAACCTTAAATCCATCAAACACGAAGCCCTGTGGATGCTTCTCATACTTTTCTCCTGTATAATATGATGTTGCATATTTCTTTAATGTCCCATCAACATTTATACCACAGCTAATTCCACCTGCGGTCACATTATCCACTCTTCCAGAATCAACACCCATTCGCAAATTCGAGGAGAGAATGTAAACACCTTCCTGCATTAGAATGGAAACAATACGCAACGAATTCACCGAACCCGCATGTACCTTATTAAGTTCTTCGTGCTGTTCAATGAGCTTCTGTATGATATAATCACGTTCTTCCTTATTGCTTAAAAAAGCCTGAATTTCATGCTTGTCAGTTATGGTATTCCAAAACTGAATACTCCTTCCCGAACCTGATTCTATCGAGGGTTTACATATCACTTCGGCTTGTGTAGAAATCAAGGAAAGTATGCCCTCAATATCAATTAGATTATAATTGGCATCAACAAACACGCCCCCTATATTTCTCGCCAAGACTTCCGGCTGCCTTACATCGGAAAAAATCAAAGAATAATAGTTCTTGTCATTAAAACCATAACCGATTTTACGATTATTGAAATATTGGTCTATTTTAGTATAAATAAGCGTATTGGGAATATAACGAGGGTCTAAGATTCCATTTTTAGAGGCATAATACCAAGCCCATTTTGGAGAAACATGGGTGTATTTCTTCCAGAATTCATTGACAGCCTTTTTATAGTCTGCAGGAATTTGGGCTTTGGGGCCATACTTTCGCAAATACCGTCTCTCTTGAAAGTTGGAGATCTTGTTGGCGCACCAAGTTTCAATTCCATCAAAGAATCCCATATAGATTCCTTTGAGTCTTTTACTGACAGCCATAACAAATATTAATTCGTATAAACGTTATCGTGCTTGAGAACGGTAACAATTGTTTTGAAGAAGATCCTTACATCCAGCCAGAAAGAGATATTGTTGGCATACCAAGCATCATACAGACGTTTTTCACGAACACTAATACTGTTGCGGAAATAAGCCTGAGTGTAGCCCGTCAGACCTGGCCGTACATTCATCTTGGCAACCTCATCTTCCTTATAAGTAGGCAGTGCATCCCAACCACTGGCACGAGGACCGATGAGGCTCATTTCACCTTTCAGCATATTCAGCAACTGTGCCGTTTCATCAAGACTGGTTTCGCGAAGGAACTTGCCGACCTTTGTAACACGCGGGTCATCTTTGGCATTATAGGTACTGCCATCGGCATTAAGAATATTTTCAGCATTCACCCTCATCGAACAAATCATTGTCTTCTTCTTTCACAGGAACGATGGCGTTTTCATCCACCCAGTTGTAAATCACTTCTATCTTCTCTTCTGGCACGCCTTTCGCCATGATGTTGCGCTTGAAGTCTTCACTGATGACAATAATCTTGTCCGCGTTCCTGTAAGTGAAGTTCTCTATCACGCGACCTATTTTCCAAAGCAACCCACCTTTCTTGGCCAAACCAGTTCCTACAAGTGAATCCGGGAAAATGTCTTGGAGACTATACACAAACGGAACGTGCTTCAATTTTTTAACAAATGCAGCTAAAGCCCCTTGGGTTGGTGGCGTGCTGGCAACATAGATAATGTCTATGTTCTTTGCCCTTAAACCATTCCACAATTGAATTAAACTTATAAAGAAATAACGTAATGCCCTTAAAAAAGGATTACGAGCTTCTTGATACATTCTAAACCGATGAACCTCAACCATACCATCATACATCAGTTCAAAAGACATATTCCTAAATCTCTTGTATTCTTCGTTGGAAAGCCCACGAGTGGGCGTCGGGGTATAAACAACTACATGAAATCCAGCATTGGCAAAAGCTGCATTTCTGTTGTCGTTTAAGTAGCTACTTGCGGCTTTCTCTGGGTAAAAATATGATGGCAGATATAGTAGTTTCATCACAATTTCTTTTCCATTATATATTCTTTAAACCTGATTGAGCGCTTTGTCCCAACAATTATAAAACCGTTTCTTTCATAAAACTTAATCGCATGCTTACTTTTTACATAAACATCAAGTTTGATAGATGAGCAACCCTTTCCTTTAGCAAATTGCTCCATAAAGAGCATGTTTGCATTCCCAATACCTTTTCCCTCGAACTTAGGATCAGTAGCGATTTTCCCTACGTACAAACTATTATTATCCCGAACACTCATTTGGAACGTACTTGTAAACTCGTCCAAGTCGTGGTCCTTAACAATCACCACATATTTCGAATCACAAGCCTTCCGAATAGCCCTCTTGCTGTAAGGTGGTATCCAATGAAACAAGAATTGTTTAGCCATCTTTATGCCACTACGAAAAAGAATCCAATAGATAGCATTGACCAATTCTTTATCAGAAGACTTTACGTTTATATATTCCATCTGATTCTCCATCAATTTGTATATAGATTCTCATGTTTAAAGACAGTTATAATGGTCTTGAAGAAAATTTTAACATCAAGTGAAAAACTTACATTATTTGCATACCAGGCATCTTTCAGTCTTTTTTCCCTAACTGTTGCATTGTTCCTATAATACGCTTGACAGTATCCCGTAAGTCCAGGTACCACTTTGCACTTATCCTTCTCATCCTCTTCATAAGTATCCACACTTTCCCAATCTCCAGCCCTAGGACCAATTATGCTCATGTCGCCCTTAATGATATTTAACAATTGAGGAGTTTCGTCCAGACTTGTTTCTCGTAAAAACTTTCCAACCTTAGTCACGCGAGGGTCATCAGCTGCATTGAAGGTTCCACCATCAGCATTCCTCAAATCAGGTGCATTCACTTTCATTGAGCGAAACTTGTACATTCCAAACTTTTTAAAACCCTTTCCAACCCTTGCTGAACTGTAAAAAATAGGACCACCATCATCCAATTTGATAGCAACAGCAATAGGAATAAGCAACAGAAACCAAAAAGGAAGTGCTATAAATGATAGTAACAAGTCAATAATTCTTTTAAAAAAATGGACATACATATCATTATTCTCTTATTATCTTTTCGTTTATGATTCTTTTTGCCCTCTCCGCTTTCTCAATCGCATCATGCACGTCTATGCCATGGGCAACAACATATCCACAACCGTCAAGGTTCGTATGGTATTCGTTGATCATATCACCCACATGAAGATGATGTTCTATCTCTACATCATTATCCATGGCAATTCTGTGAAAATCCGGCAGAGATTTCACTTTCCCTGGAGTAAGAGCTAAAAGTTTGGTAGCCACAGGCATAGGTTCCCTTTGAGGCTTAAAATCAGTCGGATCACCTACAGCGGCCCGAATCATATTACCCATATAATCGATGCCCGTTCCTCTAGGAATGACATGCGATCCAATGAGATTCCCTCCCATTCGGGCACCCACGTCCACAATATGCACATCACCATTTTTTGAAATCAGCAAGTCCATGTTCACTGATCCATGGTTGACACCTAACGCTACCAAAGCCCTTTGGACACAGGTCAAAATTCTCTCTTCGGTCGCCTGCGGCAACCCTGAAGGGATGGCATGCCCCAATTCCGCATAGTATGGCGGCAAGGTCATGTCTTTCTGCATAATGCCGAGAATATGAATTTTTCCATTATCAACAAACGACTCCACTCCATATTCCTTTCCCTCCACGAAAGGTTCGGCTACTGCACGATGGGTGATGGAACCATTCATGGCAAACTCACAAGCTTTGGCAAAATCCTCTTCTCTATCCACTCGCGAGGTTCCACGGCTGCCAGATCCATCACAAGGCTTCATCATGATAGGAAACTCCATCTGCGGAAGAATTTGAGGAATCTCGTCCAACGAATCGATTTCGAACGAATAGCCCATATCATCTGCTTTGGCTTCAAATAGGCACTTGCGAACGGCAGCCTTATTCTTGATACGTTTGGCAGCTTTATAGTTGATGCCGGGCAGATGCATTTCTTCGGCAATACGGCTCATGGTAAGCACGCCGAAATCAGTAGCAGCTGTCAGCACGCCATCAACTTGATGTTCTTGGGCATATATTAAGCAAGCATCCTCGTCTATAATGTTAATTACTGCATGTTCATCTGCATATTGAAAGCCCAAGGCATGCGGGTCGGCATCAAGCACCAACACCCGATATCCCATTTGTTTGGCTTTCACGATGACGAAACTCTGAAGGAAGCCGCCTCCAAGCATGAGAAGTGTTTTCATGAATTTAAAATCGATTATTGCTTATTCTTTCCAGATTCCAACAAGTTGCTTCCAAACAATAGGGATAGCATACATTTTATTAACACGCATTGTTGCTCGATCAATAATGGTCTTTCTTTCGGTAGGATTATCCAAATAAAACTGAATATTTCTTCGCAATCCTTCAATGTCTTTTGGATTGCAGCATAATCCACACGGTTCAGATGTGTCTATGTTTAGCATTTCAGGTATTGCTCCCACGCTTGTTGCAACTATGGCACAACCACAAGCCATACTCTCTAATATGACATTGGGGAATCCTTCTGTATAAGAGGGAAGCACAAAGATGCTAGATGTCAGTAGTTGGTATATCACTTCTTCGTGTGGAACTTCTCCGATAAACTTTATACTATCATTGCCACCGGCCAATTCCAACATCCTTGCTTTCACCTCATCAGATACTTTACCTATTACATAAAGTTTGATATCGTAAAACCCTTTGAATGCTTCCGCGAGTTCGTAAACACCTTTACTTGGAATCACGTGACCGACAAAACATATTTTTTGTTCATCTCTTTTTACCAGCTCTGATTCTTTTGTCTGAAGTATTATCTTATTTGAGAGAGGATTCGGAAGGTAACGAGCATTCTTATATCCCTTCTCTTGTAGTGTAATGTATGATTTATGGTCAATAGTAACTATATTGTCCGACAAATGAAACACCCTTTGAAGCATTTTCCACTCCCAATTATTCCGCTGTGCCATTTCAGGTACACGACCAAAATGAAGGTGAATAATAGTCTTAAGTCCTTTTTGTTTTGCCTTCCTTAAAACTACTATATCCTTTATCAGACTAAGCGAAGCACTTGTACAGAGGTGTAATACATCATACTGACGTCCCTCCAAACGTTTTCCGATTTCTTTTATTGGCTTGCGATAATCATTTAATCCACCTATAACACGTTTGAGCATTCCGCCTTTTATTCTTTTTCTGTCAAATGGTGCCACATCAACTTGAACAGCTTTGTCAATAGTATGATAGTAATCCATTATATTATGAGCCCACACGGTTATCCCCCCTTGTGTCATTTGAGGGCTAATACTATATGGCGTACATAAAAGTATCTTCATCTATCGTTTTGTTTGATAATTGTTAACAATTCTTTCCTGCTATAACGTTCATTCTCTGGATAAAGTTTAGATTCATGTTCCATTATTTGTTCTATTGACCAATAAAACTTCAACACTTTAGCAGGCACTCCACCAGCTATGCAATATGGTGGAACGTCCTTATTCACTACCGCTCCAGCTGCAATCGTTGCACCACGCCCGACATGAGCACCAGCTAATATCGTCACATTCGCACCAATCCACACGTCTTTTTCAATGATAACATCTTTGTCGTAACCTTTGGGTTTGTTCGCCTCCGTGATGTCTGTTAGAAACAAGCCTATCTGCCTTGCGTGATTGCCTGTATGGATGGCGAGGTGCTCTGCGATAGCACAGTTTCCCTTGATGATTATCTTGGCATTAGGTGTTGAGAACACCGCATGAGGTCCAATACCCACATTATCGTAGATATATACATTTCGTGTATACCCAGACAAGGGAGGAGAAAGTATCACAGTATCAGCAATATATCCGAATTGACTGCGTTTTAGGCTTCCAAAATTACGTTGCCAAAGGCAATATAGCCCTCGCAAAAAACGATTATCTTTTATTTTGCGTGAAACACTCATTGCTCAATAAGTTTAATATAAGATTCTACAAACCTCGTCTTTGAAAAAATATTCTCTGCACGCACTCTACTGTTACAACAATAGTATTGATAATCGCTCTCGTTCAACGACAACATCTTCTCAATAGCGTCCGCCATGCATACAGCATTCTTCAGATTGAACAGAAAACCATTCACTCCCTCTTCCACATAGCGACTGTTGTCAAAACATCGCTACAGGCCACAGGAAGCCCACAAGCCATTGCCTCACAAATCACATTAGGGAAGCCTTCGGTATAGGAAGGTAGAACAAATACATCGCACGATAGCATTTCTCTTATCACCTCTTCATGAGGAACACCGCCCTTGAAAACCATCTTCGATGTGTTATTGCCGACAATACCATAAAGCTTATTTTTATCTTCATCTGTTACTGTACCGACAAAATGGAGTTCAGCATTATTTAAGTTTTACAGGCTTCGGCCTATTCAAACACTCCTTTCGATGGTATTACATGCCCCACAAAAAGGATTTTTCCCGGCACTTTTTGTTTTTGATGGCGTTCTTTATCAATTTTTTCAATAATCGGCAATGATAACGGATTGGGAACATAGTATTTATCAAGGCCTTCACCCTTCAACACATCATAGGACTTTCTATCCATTACAATGACGGAATCAGCCACATCCCACACTTTGAGGATTAACTTCCACTCCCAGTTATTCAACGTCTTAAGCTCCAGAATTCGCCCCAAATGAAAATGGATTATTGTTTTTACACCTTCTTTTTTGCTTTTTTCAGCAGATACAAATCTTTAAACAGACTCAGCTGTGCGCTTGTACAAAGATGCATCACATCCACATTCTTCTCACAAATCACCGAAAATGCATCCTTAATGGCGGTTTTGTAATCATTGAACCTTGAAACAATCACGTCAAGATACCAGTATCTTCTTGAACATTAAATCGTCTATCGAACGAAACTGATAGCAATTCTACGTAAGATAAAATGCTCTTGTAATAATTGAGGATGTTATTCCCCCATATATTGACCCTTCCTGCCACTACACCCTGATTCTAAACATAGGGCGTACATTACAGCACCTTAGTCTTGTCTATTTTTATATTTTTTTATTAAAACGCTGCGCCAAAAGAATAATTCTTCAGAATTGCTCGCACGGTAGCCGTACGAACTTTTTTCGCCTCCTTCGAAAGAATTGGTCTGCGCTCCTTTAATTTGGAGATAGACTCCTTCCACATTCGGAAATTACAGCCAAACCCCCGAAGTGTTCTACCCCAAAAAGAAAGGTAAAGAACAGGAACATAAAAAACAGGATAAATCAATTTTTTCGAGACATAATTATTTACGTTATAATCAGCAACGATTCCGTCTCTTTCATTTGACCCAGACTCCCATTTATTTCTCCGAGGTTGGTGAAATACGAGAGCGTTATGGTAGTAGCAATTTTTAAACCCGTTATCTATTGCGTAGATAGACGGGAGCAACTCTTCCATTCCATATTTGAAATCCAGATACAGGGGCTGTTCAAAATATTGTTTTCTCAAGAAATGCGAACCTCCGAGATACATAAAAATCTCCGGTAAAGAGGTGCCTACATTGGACTTGGAAAGCATGACATCCCTGTCACGCTCCAATAACTCATCATATATTCTTGTTGTAATGGATGCAATCAAAGGGTCGCTGTGGAAAGAGGACATCGGCGCAATAAAGAACGAGTCATACGATTCTGGAGCCACAACGGCATCATCATCCAAGAAATAGACAATCTCTCCTTTGGCGAGCTCAAAGCCTCTGTTCCGCCCTCCTCCTACTCCTTTGTTTACAAGTTCCTTTTCATAAACGAAAGGATAAGGATGGACAACGAAGAAGTCCTTTACCGCTTCTTCTGTATTATCAGTTGAGGCATTGTCAATAATTATAAACTCCGTTCTTTCTGGCAATATAGAATTCACGCAACTAAGTAGAGCGGAGCACAATTGTTCAGCTCTGTTCATAGTTATAACAACAATTGATAGTGTCATGAGAGTTGGTAATAATTGTTATAAACTCTTTTTATATAATCATACCACAAAGCGAATATCCTATCTTGTGAAAAATCCGTCAGGACTTTTTTTGCTTCATCTCCACATTTTGATGCCAAACTCGGATTCTCAACGTATTCGCATAATGCATTGGAGATGGATTTGGCATCACGAATGGGCACTAGTAGTCCATTAACATGGTCTTTTATCAACATTCTCGCACCGCCAGGAGTACTATCAGTAGAGACAACTGGCATACCTACTGCCATAGCCTCTAATAAAGAATTAGAAATACCTTCATAATCAGATGTTATTAGGAAGATGCCCTCTGTGACCATATCCTTGATTGGACTCTTCGAAACCCCCATAAATCTTACCTTATTATTTAATGACTTTTCTTTAACCCATTCTTTTATTCTTTCTTCGTCAAGTCCTGAGCCAAAAATCAACAGTTGGTAATCGTCATGTTTTGCAGAAAAGATGTTAAAAGCATCTAACATCACATCGTACCTTTTCTGAATATTATCCAGCCTACCTATTGTTACTATTGTTTTGTTTCTTTGTTCCCATGGGATAATATTAGGATCTTCTTCCAAAAAGATAGGATTGGGGATAATTGCTGACTTAGTCTGCATTTTTTCTGGAAAGAATTTACCTGCATCAATAGTTTGAAAAACTACACCATTGGTCTTTGTGATAACTTTTAAGAAAACCTTATTAAGCAATGTTGGCTCATAATCGACAAATGGGTCTCCCCTCTCAGCAATAATGACTGGGGTTCTCAACCATTTTCCCACAATGCATGCTATAAAATTTGGGTACTTGGTGAATCCAATGATAATATCAACCCGATTCTTTGATAAGAATGATTGTATTTTTTTGATCTGGGAAAGTCTCCTTAGTCCTTTTGTACGCCCCATTTCTATAACGACCAACTCTATTCCCGGTTCAAACGTCATTCTTTCATTCTCCATATACTTGGGAATAATACCCTTAATGTATATGATATAAACGATGTCGCCCTGTTTCAGTAAACGTTGAGATAGAAAAGAAATGTTCTTTTCAACACCACCAAAACCAATACTATGTGTTAATATTGCAACTTTCATTTTAATGCGGCATTTATAAAGTCTTTGAACCCGTTAAAAACTTTCTTGTGAGAATGAATCCACTCATTATACCCTTTATCCAACTGAAACTTAATCGGCAACGTTGGATAATCTTGTATATTATCTGCATCTACAAATAAATGGAACTCCTCCCAAAAATCCTCAACAACAGGATTTCGTCCGTATCTTTCTTTAATGCTTTTGGCATATTCGAAAGCCTCTTCCACACATTTTTGTTTCCTTTTAGAATAATATTCATCAAGTGAACAAATCGCCCTACATGGCATCCCTGCAGCGACAGAATTACTTGGAATATCATGGCTCACCACTGCCCCCGCTCCGATAATACAATTATCACCAATAGTTACTCCTTTTAACACTATCACGTCAGTACCGAAATAAACATTATTACCGATTGTCACTTTTCCAGATGAATTCAAGAAATCGCTATATACTGCACGAAATACCCCAGACGCGAAATCGTGTGTCAATATTTGAAAATTCTTGTTCATATCAACATTATCACCTATAGTAACTAAACTCGGGCGTGTCAAATCAATACGAATTGTATTAGGACTCCTTATAATGCAATCATGGCCAATCGATACACCTTTCTTTCTTAAATAATCTATCATTCTATCGCTACTGAGCTTCGCTTTTAGAAGATCGATAGTATTTAAAATACTTTTTAATTTCATATTACTAAGCGTTTAAATTCGGTAGTTTAATCATATCTCCTAAGAAAGTATCCCATACTTCAGGTGTAAACTCCTCTGTTCCATTGCCTGGGAAAAAAGTCATTTCTCCAAAAAATGGATGTCCTCCTATTTCATAAAAGTCAACTCGCACAAAAGGAATTCCAGAGGATAGTTTTTCTGCAAGAAAAACCATCTCATCATAACAATGAGGTTTTTCAGCAGGTACAAGTTCCGATGGATAATGTCTTTCAAACGGCATCTTTTTCCAATCGTTATCATAAAAGGTCACTCTCAGTCCTCCCTCCGAAAAGCGGTTCGTACATAGGAATGTGCATTTTACCTTACCGTTAAAACACATGAACTTATAATCTGTCAGTTCCGGCTTGTCAACACACATGTATTTTTCAGCAATAATTCGGGGACGCACATTTCTGTATGGCCATTCCCGCCCCCAATAAAACATATTCCGTTTTAAACACTTTCCAAGGCTATCACATGCCTTCTTCAAATCCAAATCCTCCTTATTCTTACATACAATAACACTTCCGCTATCATGAGTACACTTTATGACAAATTGATTCGGTAGAGATTTCCAATCTATCTCATCAACAGTATTCCATACCCCTATAGTAGGGATGACATATTGTTCTCCTATGGTTTTAGCGATATATTCCTTAACCTCATATTTGTCGACCAAAATGGAGTATTTCGGATTTCTATCATACAATTTCAACCATTGAAGTTTTTGGTTGAATGTTTTAGGATCTCTAAGATTTAATCTTTTACCGAAGTGGACACGATACAAAATTTTTAGAAAGAACCGATCGCTTAAAACATTAAAGAGTCCTAACCGATTGAGATTTGTAAACAAAACGATTCTAAAGGTATGTTTATCACTTTTGAAGACCTCCAATGCTGTTTTCAGTTTTGACATAAACATTATTATATTTAGATTCCTTTTCATTAAATTTGTAATTATGGCCCCGCACGATGCCTGTATCACATCATTCCTGTGAATACCCGTAAATATTCGCCAAGCAATATCCCAGAATTAAATTTGAAGTAATGTTAATATCATTAATTGACATCGAAAAGAGTGTTCTCACAAATAGCATGATTATCACCATGAAAAACAATTGCTTCGATTCTTTGTCCAAAGTTTTTCTTACTAAATCAAAAGCACGAATCCAAAAATTGACAAAAAAGGAAAAACCAACAATACCCATATCAATTAGTATTTCAATCCAGTCGTTGTGCGCTTGTGTTCGAAACAATAGGATTGTCCCATCCGCCCCTTTGCCAAATATCATTGATAATGGGTTGAAGCCAACAAAAGCATTTAACATACTTGAATAAATGTCATTTCTATTACTACTATCACCCTCTAGAGATGATTCCCATCTAAAAGAGAAGTAATCGTTAGTTAGGAATAAATAAGTTATATAATAATAACCTACAATACTAAATGCCACAATAGCAACAAAAATTATTATGGATCGGAAATTATTAGTTTGTTTTAGTTGTTTGAAAGAAGAAAACAATTGAATCAATACACTTAGCAGCCCTACTATGATGGCCCCTCTTTTAACTGCGAGAAGGACGAATGCCATTAATAAGGCGATTCCAGTGTACTGTATAATCGGTTTTTTTCGCCAAAAATACATCAATGGCAAAACCATTGCCACAAAATAGCCTTGATTATTAGTAAATGCCAACTTATCTGCAAATCTAGATAGTTTTGGAATTACAAGAGCTTGACCATAATAATATCGGACAATAGCCACACCAACAAAAACAATAGTCCAGCGTTTAATATTATTTTCATTTAATTGCCCTTGTTTCGAAAAAACATAAAAGGGATATATTGGCAACATACTTGTCCAATGCTCCATTAGGAACATTCTACTATTTATCTCGAAGCCAACATTGTATGAATGTCCCATGGGATTAATCATTCGAACAATAGCGTATATAGTAAATAGCACAAACAAAGCAGACCATGCTTTCAGTAAAGAAGGTAATCTGTAATATTTAAGTGCTATATAAAAATAGTACAATGACCATGCGTATAAAAAAAATAATACAGAAACTGATACTGCATCAGTATAAAAGCCAAAAAAGCCATTAACAAGATGGATTATCCATACCGAAATATATAAATCACATTTATTAAATCTGACTGACATATGATATCATTTATATGAAAGATTATTAATCTGTGAAACGAATTACTCTTGCTGGATTTCCGGCCACTATACAATTATCAGGAACATCTTTTACCACGACACTTCCAGCACCAACAACAACATTGTTTCCTATTGTAATGTTCCCAATAATATTGACATTCGCGCCCAATGAAACATTGTCTCCAATAGTAGGGACCAAATCATTTCGGCCATGATAAGCATTCCCAATCGTCGTAAGTTGACATACCGTAAAGTTTTTACCAATACTCTTACAATTAATTACAGTACAATACGGGTGATTCAAAACAAAAGCAGCACCACCTATTGACTCAACATCACCAATTATAAAAGAAGAATATGGGGGTAATAATCTCTTTAATAAAGATCCATATTTTTTGGTTCTATAATAAAATACATTCCTATAAGCCGCCCAATTTACAAGGTAATAAATCATTGTTTCTTGTATTTTACAACGTCTATTCATTTCGTCAATATCTTCTTTTATTGCTGATTTAATCTCTTGAGAAGAACGACGAAAGACTATTAAGTGAGGAATAGCCAAACAATATCTCAATTTATTAAACATATCACTTTTGTTTTTTTAAAAACCAGTATATCTTCGGAAGATGCGATTCACATTGAAGAAAGGCTAGAAGCATCCTTTTTTTCTTTAAAGTAATGAGCGACGGAAGGATTCTACGGCGATATAGGGCTGTCAACAAACGACCGTTATAGGGTTCGAAGGTTCCCTTTATTTCAGAATAGAATTTGTCAATAAAACTATCATAATGGGATTTTAACTCACTATAGCTTTCAATAATAGAGTTCAATTTCATGATTTCACTCTTAAAAAGTGCTGTTTCTTCAGCATTCATTATACGGACATCGCTTGTCTTTCCACATTGGTAATATGGGTACATCTCGAAATCTATAGACCCTGATTGTAAATTGATTGACAACAGGAAGCCTTCGTTCCAAGAACCAGATCTAAAACAATCATTGTCAAAACAAAAATTGCCCAATCCATAAAAAATCGGCTTACCTTTGTAATACTCATAACCACTATAACAATGTTGATGATGGTTGATAACAGCATCGGCGCCTGAATCAATAAAGAACTGATAAGTCTCTTTCATTCGAGGGGATGGCAGTTGGTAATGTTCATTGCCCCCGTGTACTATAACTAATACAAAATCCGCATGTTGTCTGGCTTTTCTGATAGCATAGTGTTGGCGTATAGGATTCAATGGGTTTGAACCGCCATTATAATCCGTTGCTATCGAGAACTCATGCTCACAACAATTAATTATTGCCAGTACATTTTCTCCAATTTTTTTAAAGAGCGTCTTGGAGGCTTCCGCTATATTATTACCACCTCCCACATAATCCAGCCCATTTTTTTCACAGGTCTTTATTGTGTTCAATACACCTTTATCGCCATAATCATAAAAATGGTTATTTGCCAAAGTCACACAATCAAAACCCGCCCATGAGAGAGCTTCTATTCCTTTTTCCGTGCATTTCAGATTCGGCCCGATTTTGTCTATGGGCTTTTCCGTGCCATCAGAAACAACACATTCAAAATTCACGATGGAATAATCTACGTTATCAGTAAAGTCTTTAACACTACCGATAATAGAATAGAACTCATTTTTGTCGAGCAATTCTGTTACTCGCTTTTGAGGGCAATAATCACCAGCTACTAACACTTTCATTTTACGAAAAAATTAAGCAATTTATGATACATCGTTGAAGCCTCGTCTCTTAAATGCTCTTTTTGGTTCTTTCGAATCTTTGCTACTACTATTTTGTGATAACGTTTTCCGCTCCATAAATCAAATTGAAGCCACATTTTAATTATGGCCCTATGATGACGACGCCTTTTCTTGATATCACTCATTCGTGAAGACCAAGAACCAACAGCCGCGACACGATAAACACACATGATATCAGACAAATAACCGACAAAACCATTGTTTGCAAGAGTAAGCATAGTAGGTAAATCACCAATCGGACATCCAGGTGCCCAAGTTGAATACGGGACATAGAAGCTTTGTCTATATAACATGGAATTGGTCGCCATATAACCTCCTCCGCCAAGAATAATATCCTCCATCGGGCAGTGTTCCATATCTTTCTCGTAGCGTCTTTCGACACTTAATTCTCCAGAAGGTAATAATTTTTGATAGGCACAAAAACAAAGACTATGTTCGTGATGTGTCTCCATAAAATTAACTTGCTTTTGCAATTTCAATGGGTCAGTCCAATAATCATCGCCTTCGCAAATTGCCACATACTTAACACTATCTATCCACTCCATCAAATATGGCATCTTTGATTTCTTGATGCTATAGTGATTATACTTCAACAATAATACAATAAACTCGCAATTTGGATTGGTCTTATGATGAGCACAGATTAATTGGTAGTCATCTGTATCCTCAATTCGATATGGTTTTTGGAAATTTTCGTTAAGATATTGGCCGATTATCTCTGGTTCACCATCGGTGCTGGCATCGTCAACAATCGTGCAAGCAAATGGGAATAAAGTTTCTTGCTTGCAAAAGCCATTTAAGGCATCTTTAATGTAAAGCGCATGGTTGTATGTCATGCAACTAACACGAACCATATATTTGTAATCATCCATCATTACTATTTTTTGAGTTTGTTCATCATCGGCATTACCATCCCTTTTATTTCTTCATATTCATGGATTTCTGTAAGTTTACAAAGCGTAAGAAAGACACAAATTCCCACGGCAATCTGCAAAGGAAGAATAACCCAATAGGATAGCGTAAGATATTTCAAGAAATATACCGAAATGGCAACAACCAATGAAATACCGTAAGATGGGGCAATGTCTTTCAGTTGCATCCATGAGGTATAACCCAATAGTTTCCCAGAATAATGGGAATTAAGAAAAAATGAAATGATGCCTGTAACAATGGAACCCGCCACCATCCAATAAATATCGACGAAAATACCCAAGCAGATAGGTCCAATAGCAATAACTTTCTTGATGATCTCCAATCCCAAAAACAAATCAGACCTCCCTTGGACTTTCAGCATGTTCAAATTAATGGCATGAAGAGGATATAACGACATACTTATGCATATCAACGGCAAGAATGTTGCGGCTTGATGCCATTGTGGACCAATTAAACAATAAATCATAGGTTCAGCAATAGCCCCCATTGAAATCATGCATACCGCCGTAACAAACATCGTGGTTTGGATGATCCTGCGATATGCAGCCACCAATCTTGTTTTATCATCCTGAATCTCAGCAAGAACAGGGAAAGAAACTCTGCCAACAATCGAATTAATATTGCTTGAAAATATACCTGCATACTCTTTTGCCCTGGAATATTGGCCTAAAGTAGCTGGTGAATAGAATTTTCCCACTACCACTTGATATAATTCTCTCCATACAGTATCAAGCAAACTGCTCGCCAACATTTTCCATCCAAACCCCCACATGTATTTAAAGCTTTGCTGACTAAACTTGAAATTTGGCCACCATTTATTAAAAAACCAAAGGCAAATGGTATTTATAAGTTGTTTGGTAATTTGTTGCCCCACCAATGCCCATACTCCATAACCCATGAAAGCCATTCCAATGCCCACCGCACCACTTATTAAGGCAGAGACCAGTGAAGCCTTAGTCTTGGTCTTAAAATCAATTCTTTTGGTAAGCACAGTGTTTTGGGTAATAGAAAGTGCATTGATAATTAGTACGATTCCCATCACCCTTGTGAGACTCACTAGCTCAGAACGTTCGAAAAACTGTGCAATGGCGGGTGCACATAAAAACAAAACCAAAAACATGAGGACGGACAACACCATATTGGTGATGAACATCGTATTGTAATCATCATTGCTTGCGTCTTTTTTTCTAATTACCGCTTGTGAGAAACCACTATCGATAATAGCATTAAAAACGGTGATAAAAATTGCCACAATTCCTATCAGCCCGTATTCACTGGGACTTAATATTCGAGCAAGAACCAGTCCTACAACAAAGGTGATACCTTGTCCTAGGATGCTATCAATGGCACTCCAGCCTACCCCCTTAATGGTCTTATTCTTTAGTGATTCTGCCATTATTCATTCTTTTAAATCACCGTTTACTCCCAATAATGATTTTCTGATATCAAATTCCTGTAATCTGATTCTAAAACTCCGACAACGGTTAGATCACGCCATTCACCTCTCTTGTAAATGTACTCCCGCTTAATACCCTCAGCTTTCCAACCACATTTAGTGTAAAGGGCTTTTGATGCCGTATTCGTGTCAAACCACGATCCATCCAATCGATGTAAGCCTAATTCATCAAAGGCATATCTCATAATGGCCATTACAGCATCTGTGCCAATACCTCTTGTACGTCTCTCTTTGTTTGCAAGTTTTATACCATGGATAGCTCTGCGATTCTTCCAATCTATATCGGTTAAAGTCGCAACTCCAACAGCACCATCCTCAGGAGTATCTATTACAAATCGAAAATTTCGATTGTCTCCAATGTTTCTTTCAAACCACAGATTCTGTTGTTCAATTGAAAGTGGAAAAGCCCAGCCTACAACCAAGTCTTCAAGCTCTGGGTCATTAAACATGTCGCAGATCATCTGCATGTCATCACGTGTCATCTGGCGTAGTGTGACTATTTTTCCTTTTATATTCATAATTTAAATATTAGAGTTCTTGATTATTTCAATAATACAATTCATGCTATTCTCATCATACCGTTGATCGATAGGGATGCACACTAACTTCTCTGTCAACAGGCACTCCCAATCTGTATGTTTGCACCATTCAAGGACGTTGGGCCAATAGCGGGCGCAAAACACTTGATTGTCAATTAGATGTTGACGCAACATGGCGCCGTTTTCCACAAAGTATGGATAAACTAATGGTACAGAACCATTATTCAAAGTCCATTTAAAACAGTTTGACTCACGAAGCACTTTGTCGAGAACATGGAAGTTATCAATACGACGTTTAGCCTTCGTGGAGTAATCTATACCTCGCATCATCGCTTCTGTGAGCTTCGACATCCTACGCATGCCAACATTACCCAAGCTCTTATCATTAGCATGGAAGTCATTATAGCCCTCTTGAGGAGAACGGTCAATGCGTTTGGTTAAGAACGTCATACGCTCAAAGGATTCGTCTTGTGGGAGATCTTCATCAAGCAGGCAGTTGGTATAAAGATACGCGCCATCTGGGACACCAAAAAACTTGCGGCAGCTGTAGAATGTATCACATTGTTTACTTTTGTCTTCGCTCTTGTTGCCTTGCTCGCTATAGAATGCTTGTGTTTGGTCAAGGATGGTGTTAGGATAGACATGGCAAAACGTACTAGCATAGTGGTTTTTCAAACCGAAATAGTTTACGTAAAGCACTGCTTCATCGTCCTTTGGATTTAGTTCTATGGCAGGTTCTAACTGTTCGTTGATATGGTAAAACTCATATTTCACGCCTTGTCGCATGATTGGCTGCAGCACAGAGTCGCATATATAATAAGGTATATAGATTTTGCGATACTTCCGCGCCTTAAGAATATACTCCAAAGCATAACGTCCGGCATTTAAGCGCAAGGCATGTCGATGCAGCTCACGGCCATCATTCAGTTCTAAAGAGAAATAACCTCCTATGGGTTTCATCATAAAATGTTTATTTTCAGCCATACGTGCTGATTGACAAGTGTTGCATCCATTTGTTCACGGCTATCGAATCGTAGGAACAAGGTTCCTATAGCGTTGTTGGCACCCAAGAAGGTAGACACATGTTCGCCAGAATTCACGCGAATCTCTTTTTCAACAAGATTTGGGTTTATTATATCTGCCACCCTGACATCTTTGAACAAACCTGCTTTGTCGCCATGCAATACTAATATACAGTAATGGCCATTGTAGTTTGGCTCATGTACGCTGGGCAAGTCTTCGCCTAATGCCTTTGCCACTTCTGCTTCGATAATGTCAACATCCGTTGCATAGTTAAGTATCTCTGCCAGTCGATTACCCCCAGCACGGGGTGATACCTCCATTAGATAAACTTTGCCGTTTTTACAAACACGCCACTCAACATTAAAGAGACCTGTCCGAAAACGGAGCAGAGTCCCCAACCGCTGCAGTTGGTGGCGCACATCATCAAGAATCTCATGGGGTTTATCAGCTGGCCAACATTCGGCTGAGGGTGTGTAAGGATTTGCGGCTTCATTGTCGAAATACTGGTCATAGAATGCATTGTATTTCAACTCTCCATTCACAAAAAAACTCTCAGAGCCAGAAGAAAGTCCCTCTTTTTCTAAGAAGTCCTCAATGATGAAATGTCCATTGTGAGACTCTTCCAAAGCATGGAAAATGGCTTGTGTTAAGTCATTGGGATTTTCAACCCGCGTCACCCCCTTGCTGCCTGCACTATCGACAGGCTTCACGATGATGGGCCAGTTAAAATAGTCAATATCCTTTAATGCTTCATCAGCACTGTTGTACCCCTTGGCATTAGGAACGTTGAAATTGTTGTCTTCAAGAAACTGACGAAAACGAGCTTTGTCCTGAAGGATGCAAGCAGCCTCGTAACTACAAGTAAAGGGCAATCCCATCTGTTCTGCAACATAAGCTGCCGTTACGACTCCTGGGTCGACAGCGTAAGAGAGGATTCCGTCTATCTGCAGTTCCTGCGCCAGTTTGAAGACGGCATCCTTATCAATAATGCTCACATTATGGTATTCGTCGGAATACTTATGCGCAATATTATCTGGAAGGTAGTCCACGGTGATAACATGCGCCCCATGCTTGTGAGCGACCTCAATGGCAGGCAACAAGTAGCGGATACCACCTAATAGCATCAGTTTCTTTTGCTTCATCTTATCTGATAATCAAGCTGATTATTCTCTGAATATCCTCCTCGCTTAATGCATGATGTATGGGAAGACAAATAACCTCGTTAGCCATCTTGGTGGCAACGGGAAGGTTCTCTGGATTGGCACTGGGCAGTCCCCGATAGGTGCTGAAATCGCTGATGAGCGGATAGAAATAGCGGCGTCCCCAAATGCCTTGCTCTCTCATCTTGAAATAAAGCTCGTCACGTGTCATGCCGTACTTCTGAGCATCGACGAAGATGGGAAAGTAACTGTAATTGTGACGTACACCGGGCAGGTCTTCCCAAAACTCGATGCCTTCGACATTTCTTAAAGCCTCACGATATTTGATGGCGACCTGATGACGAGCCTCAATGGCTGTGTCCACCTGCTGGAGATTCAGCAGCCCATAAGCAGAACGCATTTCATCCATCTTAGAGTTGATGCCAGGAGCTACGACCTCCGTCTCTCCTGCAAAGCCAAAGTTTTTCAGATAGTCGATACGGCGTTTGGTCTTCTCGTCGTGCATGACCATCGCACCACCCTCAATGGTATTGTATACCTTCGTGGCGTGGAAACTCAACGTCGACATATCTCCAGCTTTCAGCACACTCTCGCCATTGACTTCCACGCCAAAGGCATGGGCGGCATCGTAAATAACTTTCAGACCGTACTTGTCGGCGATGTCCTGAATAGCCTTCATGTTACAGGGTTTACCGTATACATGTACGGGCATAATGGCGGTGGTCTTAGGTGTGATAGCGGCCTCTATCTTATTGGGATCCATACAGCCCGTCTCCCATTCGATATCCACAAAGACAGGCTTGATGCCATTCCACCACAAGGCGTGTGTCGTAGCCACGAAGCTATAAGGTGTGGTGATGACCTCACCGCTGATACGCAATGCCTGCAAGGCAGTAATCAACGGCAATGTGCCGTTGGTAAACAGGCTAACATACGGTACTTTCAGATACTCGGCCAATGCCTGTTCCAATCGCTTATGATACTCGCCATTGTTGGTAATCCATTTGCGCTCCCAAATATCCTTGAGGAGTTCGTGGAACTCATCGAGATTCGGAAGCAATGGCGAGGTAACGGTAATTATCTTGTCCATGAGTATAATTATTTACTGTTGTTCTGACGCTCAAGCCCTTTATCGCGGAAAAAATTTGAGTTTGTCTCTTCTTTCATCTCATCAATGACCTTTAAGAGGTACTGTCCGTATTGATTCTTTATCATAGGGCTTGCCAGTTCACGCATTTTTTCTTCAGTTATCCAGCCATTGCGATAGGCAATGCCTTCCAAGCAAGCGATCTTCAAGCCTTGACGCTTTTCAATGACCTCAACGAAGGTTGAGGCCTCAGCAAGGCTGTCGTGAGTACCTGTATCTAACCATGCGAAACCACGACCAAAGACTTGTACCTTCAACTCCCCATCTTTTAAGAACTCTTGATTAACCGTTGTGATCTCCAGTTCACCTCGTGCGGATGGCTTAATATGTTTAGCGATATCCACCACCTTATTAGGATAGAAATAGAGACCTACAACAGCATAGTTACTCTTTGGCTCTTTAGGTTTCTCCTCAATACTGAGGCAGTTGCCCTGCTTGTCAAACTCAGCTACGCCATATCGTTCTGGATCAGAAACCCAATAGCCAAACACGGTAGCCTTCTTATCTTCTTCAGCTGCCTTAACAGCCCTACGAAGCAAACCTGTGAAACCACTACCATAGAAAATATTATCACCAAGCACTAAGCAAGCACTATCATCACCAATGAATTTTTCACCAATGATAAATGCTTG
>JAEEGL013639694.1_pt1 | contig 26999 bp, 23 predicted proteins | sample 9134231 | NCBI WGS metagenome assembly JAEEGL01 (sample SAMN16246548, study PRJNA631951) | gut metagenome | biome: gut microbiome; feature: rumen; material: fiber-attached | host: Bos | place: Iran: Karaj | collected 2018-10 | reverse complement strand
TTTAAAACACTATCCTCTAAAGATTTATAATAATCCTCTCTAAATGTATCCAAGCTTCCTTGAAAGAATGGTACTGCAATCATTATTATTAATCCCAAGATTACTATTACTGCAATAAGCTCAATTAATGTAAATCCTTTTTTACTATGCATACCAACACACTCCTTCTATCATATATAATAATATCACAAATATATATAATATGGTACAAAAAAAGATGGAGTTCCCATCTTTTATTAAATTTGTTTAAGATAAATAAATATTATATTTTAACTCCCTTTTTAAAGTAGTACTTTCTCCATGGCCAGGATATATTTTTATATCATCATCATAATTTTTAATTTTATTTATACTTTTAAACATTTCAACTTCGTTACCACCCAAATCACATCTACCGATTGAATCCTTAAATAGGAAATCACCAGTAAACATAATTTTATCATCGAAGAAATAGAAAGAAATAGAATCTTGAGTATGACCTGGTGTATGAATTACACTGAATTTAAAATCTCTAACCTTATATTCTTCTTCATCTGTAGAAAAATAATCAAATAATTGACATTTATATTTCTCGATAACTGGCTCTAAAGCACCTATATGATCCTGATGCCTATGAGTAATTAAAACTCCTACTACCGTTTTTTTGATTTCTTTATCGATCTCTGGAAAATCATCACCAGGATCGATAATCATACAATCCTTTTCGCTTTCTATAATATAACAATTTTCTTCTAAATTACCTGTTACTATTTTTTTTACTTTTAACATAACGTTCTCTTTCCTTCTTTGAATAAACACATCCACAATAATCCTGTCTATATAAATTATAGATATGTGATAACTCTATACTTCTTTTATATCCGTTTTTCTTTTTAAAATCTGAATATAGATAATCTATACCGAATTCATGACTAAGTTTCTTTCCAATTAAATTCAAACTATCAGCATCCTTATATGGGCTTATAGAAAGTGTTGTTGTAAAGAAATCAAATCCATTATCTTTAGCATACATAGCTGTCTTCCTTAGTCTTAAATAATAACATTTTTTACATCTTGCTCCACCTTCAGGTTCATTTTCTAAGCCAATAGCTATTTCATCAAATAATTCTTTTTCATAAGGAGCTATAACTACTTTTACACCGGTTGCAAATGTAGCATCATTCACTAATCTATTTACTTCTTCAGTCCTTTTATCAAATTCTTCTAATGTATCAATATTAGGATTATAGTAATAGATTGTAATGTCAAAATATTTATTTAAATATTCTAAAACATAACTTGAACAAGGTGCACAACAAGCATGAAGAAGAAGTTTCTTTTTCTCACCATTTAAATTGTTAATTGTTTCATCCAAAATTGTTTGATAATTCATATTACCACCAAAATAATTATAATATTATTTAGCAAAAAGAAAAAGAGTAATAATTACTCTTTAAAAACAAAATAGAATTACATATGTTTTCCTCGAATTAATGCATCCGAAACTCTCATAAATGAATTATTATTATCTTGAATATATCTATTACAGAAAGGTTGAAGTCCATCTAAATCACCTATTCTATTAAGATATGAATATAATTCTTGATCAAAATAGATTTGCTCAACCATATCGATACTTCCTTTGGCATATTCACCATTATTGGAACTATAAAATTTATATGTTAATAATTTTTCAGGGAGTGAAAATGTAGATAAATCACAATTCATATAATTTTTATATTTTCTCAAAGTAGATGATAACTTATCGGCATAATTAGAATAATCAAAATTTAAATATTCTTCCATACTAGGAACATATTGAATATTCCCCTTCTTTTCCCTTATAAGATCACCAATTTCTTTATAAAGAAGAGTTAGGAAAAAGTCTTTATTATTTAATAGGTCTCCTGAATTATAATCATCATCTAGTTTAAACATTTTATGACCGATCAATTGTAATACAAAATTATCAGCAAAGTCTTTTTTTGTATCGATTATTTTATCGTATATAGAAGGAGAATAATAAAGAACCCTTTTGATGATTCCTTCATCTTCTTTTATTCTATCATCTAATTTATCATATGCTAAAACAAGATTATTTTCTTTAAAATAGCCTGAATCAAAAAAATCAGTTTTTAAACTCTGCCAATTTTCCTTATTGAAATAATTATTATTGATAATATGAGCGATAATATCATAACCATTCTCTAAATTATCAAAATATATTACACGATATAGGTAACATTCAGCTATCTTTTTAGAACTTAGCAATTTATCTGGATAATGTGAAGTATCGATTTTAGAATGATTTCTACTACAATAATTTTCATATGCCATGACATTATCTTCATCAAGCATATCATTTGAAAACCTAGGTATAAATTCTGGAGCATTCTTAGTTACATAATCCAAAAATTGAGATTGTTTATAATACTCCTCTGGTATTTCATCATAGTTATGCAATCTTTCAATTAAATCTTTAAATATGCCTTCATCCATTAAAATCAACAACCTTTCATATTAAAAAGCAAAACAACACCTGAATGTGAAGTTTTGCCAACTATTAATCTTCTATTCTTTTAAATCCCTTTGAAGAAAGTATATTCTTTATATCATTGATACTTAAATCTTCATTAAAATCATTAGCATTATCAGTAGAAATTGCAGAATCTAATAGTGCTAATTCTTTAGTAGTAAGTTTTACATAATATTTATTATTCTCTTCAACAATATCACAATAATCAAAATTAATTCCAGGTTCATCAGAACATTCTTTATAAATGCTTTCCTTAAATTCTTCTTTTCTTTGATCACTTATATCTGAAGATATAGCAAAAGAAAGTATAACTCTTGCTTCCTTAAATTCATTATTACCATCGAAATCCAATTCTAAATCGGTATTTAGATTTACGTATTTGTCATCAAAAGGTTCTTTTCTAGTATACTTTAATGTCTTAGAGTTTTCATCACATCCAGTTAATAATAAGATGGTAACAAGCATTAATAATATTAGATATATTTTTTTCATATCGTTAATACCTACTCTTCTATAGAACAAGTCATTTCTTCATGACTTTCTAAGAATTCCTTATACTCTTCAATTTTCTCTTCACCATTATAATTATACCAAATATCATTAAAATCACCTTTACCATTAAATACAATCTTGTTTCCATTTATTGAACTTTCACACTTATCTCCAGGAATATATCCTTCACTACCACATATGGCATCTTTAAAATGTGACTCTAATGATTTCATTTTTTCTTCGGTAACTTCAATTTTGTCAACGTTAACTATTACTTCCAAATTAGCTTTCTTAGGTTTATCATTTTTATCGAATCCTATAGTAGCATTTATTGTAGCTTCTCCAGCTACTTCCATGCCACTATTAGAAGTCTTTGTACATTTTAACGTCTTCTCAGCTTTTTCCTTTCCATCACAACCGGTAATTACCATACCCACAATAAACAATAATAAAATATTTACCAACATCTTTTTATTCATATCGCACCTCTATAATAATGATAACACAAAAAAGAAGCAAAACAAACAAAAAAAATGCTTATTCAGCATCTTTTACTTCAGTAACTTTTTTACCCTTGTAACTTCCACATTTTTTGCATACACGATGAGGTTTAATAACTGCACCGCATTCTTTACAAGTAGTTGTTCCAACTGCTTCTAAAGCATTATGACTTCTTCTCATTCTTTTTCTAGTTTTAGATACTTTTCTAAAAGGAACTGCCATTTTTAATCACTCCCATCCTCATTTATTTGTAGTGTACTAAAAGGATTATTATTTAATCTTTCTTCATCATCACTAACTAGCTTCCAACCATCCCCTTGATATTTATCATAATCGGTAACAACCGAATACCTAAGTGGGACTTCCAATACAATATTTTGCCACAAAAGGTCTAAAATATCAAGAGAATTTTCATCATTTTTATTTATATCATCTATGTTTTCATCGATTAAGAAGGAAAAATCATACCATACATCTTCTAAAGATATAGAATCCTTTAGTAACATTTTACCGGAACATAGCAAATCAGTATAAAAACAATCATCACTATTTTGCTTAATATCACCTTTTACTTTTATCTTAGATAACTCCAGTATTTCATTATTATCAACGATAGGCACATCATATTCTTCATCTATAATTATAGTACTCTCTACTCCACTTAACAAATTTGTTAAATCTAACATAATAACCACCACAGGTACCAATTATATAACTATTATTAATTAATTGCAAACATAAGATTAAAATTATATAATACAGCTTGAGGAGTGAGATCTATGGCAATAGGTATAGTCGCAGAATTTAACCCATTACATTATGGTCATATTTATTTGATCAATAAAGTTAAAGAAATGTATCCAGATGAAGAAATTATAGTCGTACTTGGTGGCAATGTTCTACAAAGAGGAAATTTAAGCATAATTGAAAAATATGACAAAACTAAGATAGCTCTCGATAATGGTGTAGATTTAGTAGTAGAATTACCATTCCCCTTCTCTAGTCAAAGTGCTGATATATTTGCTAAAGGAAGTATAGAAATATTGAATAAACTTCATGTAGATAAATTGGTATTCGGTAGTGAAGAAGGATCTATTGATAAATTTATTAAAGCTGCAAATGTACAACTTAATAATAAAGATTATGATCCTACCGTTAAGAAATATCTTAAAGAAGGATATAACTTTCCTACTAGTTTAAATAAAGCTCTTAAAGATATTGCAAATATAGAAATAGATAAACCTAACGATCTACTTGCTCTATCATATATAAAAGAAATAATTAAAAACAATTATAATATTATTCCTATTACTATTAAAAGAACCAATGATTATCACTCTAAAGAATTAAACGAGATATCTTCAGCAACCAGCATTAGAGAAGCATATAAGAATAATATAGATATATCTAAATATGTTCCTAAAGAAGAAATAGAATTAATTAAAATAGATTATGAAGAAAAATATTTTACTTTATTAAAATATAAGATTATAAGTGATGAAAATCTAAAATTATACAATCTTGTCGATGAAGGTATAGATATAAAATTAAAAGAAATGATTACTAATTGTAATAACCTAGATGATCTTATTAAAAGTATCAAATCCAAAATGAATACATATAATAAAATAGAAAGGATGTTATCGTTTATATTATTTAATTATAAAAAAGAAAATAACGATACAAATCTAAAATATATTAGAGTACTAGGTTTTAATCAATCAGGTAAAAATTATTTAAATATTATTAAAAAAAATATAGATATTCCTATAATTACTAAGATTAGTAAAGATAATTATAATCTTATAAAAGAAGATTTAAATAAAGATTTAATATATTATGAAATAACAGATAGAAAGATAGATGTATTAAAACAAAAGCCGGTTATCAAGTAACAGGCTTTTTTTACTATATATTTAGTAAATAAAAAAAGTTGATTTTCATCAACTATTTTTTATATGATTTAACAAATGAATATGCAGCTCCATTCTTTTCGAATTCTACTACATATAATTCCCCTTTATCATAATTTGGTTCATTATTTTCATCTAATGTTAATGGTATAGTTTTTTCTTTATTAGCAAAATAAAGTATTTCATCTGTATTTGGATTATAGTTACGATATACTACTCTATAATATACATTGAACTTATTACCTTCTTTTTTAGCATCTGATAATTTATATAAGAAATATGTTTCTGGACTGCATGTTCCACCACATCCACCAGGTATTATAATATCATATTGACTATTTGCTTTATCATATTTGAATGATATGCATCTTGCACCACCATCATCTACTATTTTTGCATTATAATTTTCACCAAACAAAATTTTACCATATTTTATATAGTCTTCTTTAGTAAATTTTAATATAGATTCAAAGTTATAATTATCCTTTAATGGTGAACTTTTTTCATAAGTAAGTTCGGTTTCATGTAGAATAACAAATAAATTAAATATATATTTTGAAGCTTCTTTTTCACTTAAAACATTTGGTTTTATAGTACCGGTCTTTCCAATAAAATCTGATAATGCTGATTTACAATCAGTTGGATACATCGAATCCATATATCTTTTCATTAGAGTATCTGCTAATTTTTCTTCATCGTATATAAATGTATCCTGTACAATATCAAAATATTTTAGTCCATCCTCTTTTTTCTCTGGTTCCTTATCATTGGTATTACCACCAATATGAATATCAGCCTCTTTATCTCCATCATCAACATGTATTGAGATTTCTGGCCTATTTTCAGCAATATCATTATATATGTCGATTCCCTTTGGAACAAAAAGCATTGCTATAAGCATTACTAACCCTACAAGTAAGGCTGGTATTAATACTATGCATCCTATAACTATACATAGTACTATGATCCAAGCATTAGATTTTTTCTTTGGTTGATTATTATTATTTACATTATTAACATCATTATTATTCATATTATATCTCCTCTATTTTCATAAAGTTTGTTTGATTTATATCTTTATTGGTATGTATTCCACCTGCAATAACTATAATATCTTTTTCTTTTAATCCTAAAACGTCAATAGCTACTTTTCTACAAGCTTCAACAGTATCATCCATATCATCATGGTTGGAATCAACTATAACAGGATAAACACCATAATTAACCGAAAGTTTTCTTGCTACTTTTTCATTTAAGCATAGTGCCAATATAATTGGGTGTGGTCTTAAATTACTTATAACTCTTGGTGAATGTCCACCACTCGTTGGTACAATAATAGCTTTCGCATCGAAGTGTGAAACGCTTGTTAATACTGCATTAGCAACTGCCTCGGTTATTTCGGTTGGAACTCTAGTTGCAAATTTACTTGCATATTCATCGAATTTTTCTGCTTCTTCACAAATATGAGCCATATAACTGACTGCATCGATTGGATGTTTTCCAACTGTTGATTCACCACTTAACATAACTGCATCAGTTCCATCAAGAACAGCATTGGATATATCTGTAACTTCCGCTCTAGTTGGTCTAGGACTAGTATACATAGAAGCTAGCATTTCCGTAGCAACAATTACAAATTTCTCTTTCTCACGGCATCTTTTAATCATATCTTTTTGAATAATAGGAAGTTTTTCCATAGGTACTTCTACACCTAAATCTCCTCTTGCAACCATTATTCCATCACTAAAATTAATTATATCTTCCAAATTCTTAAGTGCTGTAGCACTTTCTACTTTCGATACGATCGACATATCGCTTCTATTATTTTCTTGTAATAATCTTCTTACTTCAAATATATTTTCTTTTGATTCCACAAAAGATAAAGCAATGAAATCTCCATCATGAGTGCATGCATATTTTATATCCTCTTTATCAACATCACTTAAAAATGGTAATGCTAGATCACATCCTGGAACAGCTATGCCTTTTTTACTAGTCAAAACTCCACCATTTATTATCTTACAAGTAACTCCTCTTTCATCTTTGCTAATTACTTGAAGTTTGAACAAACCATCATCTATTAGAATAGTCATTCCTACATCAATCTTATCGATAGCATCTTTATAATTAACAGTAAATGCTTCTTCAGTACCAACAATATCATCTTTAACCATTCTAATGGTGTTTCCTTCTACTAGATTTACTCCTTCTTCTTTCATTACTGAACATCTAAAATCAGGTCCTTTAGTATCATATAATATTCCTATGTGCTGTCCTGTAATTCTTCTCACCTCATTAATTGTATTAAGAATTCTATCATTTTGTTCAACAGTAGCATGTGAGAAATTAATTCTAGCAATATTCATACCACTTTTAACCATCTCTGTCATTACTGGAACAGTTTCACTTGCAGGACCTATACTACATATTATTTTAGTTTTTTTCATAACATTCTATACCTTTCAAATCATTTATTAAGTTTATTCTTTTTAACTATATCAAATATTTTATATGAATCATTATCTTTGTTAATTTTTTCTAATAGATATTTATCTTCATCTTCTATTATTTTTTCATTATCATAATCGTATGTAATCTTGTAATTATTTTCATAACTATTATTTTTATATAATTCATATAATCTCAAATAAGAATTACGAGTATACATAGAATAATTATCTTTCATTTTATTTGCAAAATTTTCATCTACTAGTTTTCCCCTACTCATATAAGTAGTATATTCATCTATATAATCGCCTTTTCTTTCCATCGTATAATATTTTTTAGGATCATGTATATCGATAAAACTAATTTTTGAGTAATCATCTTCTTTATCGATAAAATAATCCTTAACGTCATCGATAGAAAAAATATCTTCTTCTTGTGCTTCAAGTACAACCAAATCAATATTACTATCCATGGAATAATGAATAGATTTTTTACAATTATACTTTTCTTCTTTATCACCGGATTTAATTATACGAGTTTTCCTTTTTATATCACCAATACTATCACTTAAACTTATTTTGCTTTCTTTTATTGTGATTATTCCTTTTTTATCAAAACTCTCTTCAAGTATAACTTTATTATTATCGTATTCTACATCAATTGATATATTGCTAAACGAAGTATTCGTATAAAGATAGTTATATAAATATCTGACCAACTTAATTGGTATTTTATCCTCTTTTAAAAGTGATATGAATTCATTTATATTTGTATGATCTTTATTGCTTTTATCTTTACTAATTAAAAAGAATATCAATCTTTTATTAAATGCATCTATCATATTTATATACTTCTCCTTTCCAGTCTTTCTTCAGCTTGTTTAACTAGGTAAGTATGAATAGCTTCAACCTCCGTTAATTTATCACTATATAAGGCTTTAATAAGTTTTCCTTTAAATTTAGCATATGCCTTCTTACCATCTTCAATCAGTTGTTCTGAATCCAATTGTGATATTATCGAATGCCTATTGCCATATTCATTTTGGACATCATCATCTTTTTGACCATATTTATGAAAGATTCCATATACTATTATATTATCATCATTGAATCTCTCAAATGGTATTCTCGTACATGCCGATGTATTTCTTCTAACAAACGTCTTATTCTCAGTTTGAAATGGGCTATGACTTTTTACTAAGGTTGTTGGATTATCTCCATATTTTAGAGCATTTTCAAGTTGTTCTAGTTCGCTTAATATATGTTCTGCATTTGTTTTGCTACTTGCCTCACATGGTTCACTTAAATTGAACACATAGTTGCTAGGCGCATTTGTTTTAAACTCTTTATCACCATTTTTTATAACTGCATTCTTACCTGCAACATCATAATCTAATATCGAACTTTTCTCATCTACAGGAATGGTAATAAACGATATTTTATTTTTAGGAATAATTACATCTTTTGTTTTAACGACTTCTTCTACAAGTGTCATAATAGTTCTAATCTTACTCTCATCCTGAAATAATTCTTTACATTCATTATATGTATCTAAGAATTCTTCCATACTTCTTCTTAATAATTCAACCGAATCATCATCGAAATTATAATTGGAATCTAAAGTAAAAAAGTTATTACCATTTTCATCTACAAGATTTAATAGTTCAATTGCTGAATCTATTACCGTAGAACTAGATAATTCTTCATTACCATCGACAAGGAAAATATCGACAAACAAATTAGCAACTGTTGAAACTTGATATTGTTCCATTTGTTCTCTTATAGATTCATCTTTTATGTAATTAAATCTTTCCATATGCTCTCCTACTATAATAAATATAACATATTTAGAACATATGGATAAAATAATATTAATATCATTTGACTATTAAATGTAAATAAAAAAGATATGAATAAATCATATCAAAAAAGTCATTTTAATTTGTTTGTCCATTATTTGAAGTAGCACTTGTTTGTTGAGAATCAGTTACTGTTTCACTAGGTGTAGGAGGAGCTGCTACTGCCGTAGTTGCTGGCTCAGTAGCAGGTGTTATAGCCGAAGTAGCGTTAGGTGCTGCTTGTGCTGGAACTGATACTGGTGCCTGTGTATTAACAGTAGGAGTTTGCACACTAGAAGGTACACTACTAGTTTGAGCTGCCAAAAGCATTGCTTTTTTCTTTTTCATATCTTGTGATACTATTAAAATATTAATAAATAGATATAGTATCCAAACACCAATAGATACATTGATAACTATGATATTACTTTTTGCAAATTTTAAATATGGTCCAATAGCAGGAAGTTTTATATTAGATACTTTTCCAACTACCTCTTCATATCCTAAAAGATTTGGATCATTAAATGATTGAGCATCACCTTTAGTAACTAATCCATCATCTCTAACTTCTATAACTCTATGAAATATACGATTATTTTCTAATTCGTTATCATCATATATTATAAAATCATTCTCATGAATATCACTTTTTTTACATAATTGATAATAGACCAATTCACCATCTTTAAAAGTTGGATCCATCGAATCGAAAGTTACTTCAAATGGTATGTATCCAAAAAAGATAGGAATGCACAAAAATATATAAGGGACCGTTATTAACAAAGACGGTATAAATAACAAATTTAAAATATCCCTAAAAGTACGCATAACATCACCAACCTATTATTCTATATAAATATTATCACATTATTATTTAAAAATAAATTATATAAAAAAGAAAAAGAGTAAATTTGTAAATAAATTCACTCTATACATAACTTTCTATTTGCTAATCTAAAAACAAACGATAATACTATAGTTCCACCAATGATTAGTACGAAATAAAATACCGAAGTAAGTATTGATTGACTCTGTACTCTTAAAAAAGGATATGGTCCATCTACCACATTTAAAATATTTAATAAAATAAGTATTATGGCATATGTAAATGTAAAATATAATGATCTTATAACATCTTTGGTATTGAATTCATATTTTTCTAAAAAGGTGAATGAAATAATAGCTAATATTGGACATAGTGTATGATGATATAACATCGAATCACTTAACATTATTCCATAATATCCTGATGGATATGTAGGGCCTAATATAGTAAGTACAACAAGCAATGTAACAAATACCGATAAACAAGCAGTATATCTAAAAACATCTAATATTTTCATATATTTCTTCTTTATCTTAATCTTATTTCCATTCAGTTTATTTATTAGTTCGAATATTATCATACAAGAAGAAATAAGCAGCAGTAAATTACTACACTCCGTATAATATACGAATAATCCTAATTTTAGTTTCTTATAGATAATAACAAATCCTATCAATTCTAATAATACTATAAGTATATTAACTATAAGTTTTATAATAGTTATTTTTTTCTCTTTCATATACAACCACCATCTACTTTAATAATACTATCAAGTATAAATATTTTTCAATGATTTTACGTCAATTGTACAAAAAAGGAACATATCACTTGACATATTCCTTTTATAATTATTTATCCCTTAATTCGGCATTCAATTTTGAAGTTACTTCTTTGATTATTTTACCGAATACTTCCATTACTTCTTCATCTGATAGTGTTCTATCGATACCATTAAATACTAATGAGAAAGCAAGAGACTTTTTATTGCTATCTATATTTTCTCCAACATATAAGTCGAATACTTCGATACTTTGAAGATATTTTCCACCATTTCTTCTTATTATATTTGTTATATCTTCACATGTAATATCCTTATCGACTATGAATGCTAAATCTTTTGTAATCTCTGGATATTTGAATCCTTCTTTATACTTAGGAAGTTTACTCTTAACATTTAGTTTGGTCATAGATAATTCACATACATATAGATCATCTTTAGAAATGCTTGGATGAACTCTACCAATTATACCTATTGGTTTCTTATCTAATGTAATAGTTGCACATATTCCTGGATGCATATCTTTAATATTTCTATTTACTTCAAAGTTATATCTATTAGTTAACCCTAAATACTCTAATAAATTACATACGACTCCTTTTATTGTATAGAAATCAGTTTTAACATTTAGTCCATGCCACTTGTTCTCAATATAGTTTCCACTCATAAGAATAGCAACTTTTACATCTTCTTCATAGTTTTTATCATATGTTTTAGCTATTTCATAAATATTTATATTTTCTACTTTACGAGCTTTATTATATTCATAAGTACCAATTAGAGATGGAATTAATGTTGTTCTAATAATGCTTTTATCTACACTCATCGGATTAGGTAATACGATTTGTTCTTTTTCTTCATAAACAAATTTTCCAGCTAACTCTGGACTAACCAAAGTATAAGTTTTTACTTCATTTATTCCTAAACTTCTAAGTCTACTAGAAATAGATTTTCTTATTCCTACATCACCAACGTATACGCCTCTTCTATCACCTACAACCGGTAAAGTACTTTCAAGATTTTCATATCCGTAAAGTCTACCTATTTCTTCAGCTATATCATTAACATTATTTTCGATATCCAATCTTCTTCTAGGAACAGTAACAGTAAATACATCCTTCTTAAGTTCATAAGGGAATTGTAATCTATCCAATTCTTTTTCCATATCGCTTGTAGATATTTCTAATCCAAGTAAATTACAAACATCTTCAGCTTTAAACTTAACTACATTAGGAGTTTTATCGGTTTTATCATGAACTAGTTCTCCACCGATTACTTTTCCACTAGCATATTTTTCAAGAAGTGAACATGCTCTATCAAGAGCCATCTTAGTATATTCATATGATAATCCTTTTCCATATCTAAGTGATGCTTCACTTCTAAGATCTAATTTTCGAGCAGTATTTCTTATTGCAACAGCATCAAATATTGCTGATTCAATCAATATATCATGAGTATTTTCATCTACTTCGGTATTTTCTCCACCCATTACTCCAGCTATACAAACAGGTTTACTACCATCTGTTATGACTATATCCTTCTCATCAAGAATTCTATCTTTTCCATCTAAAGTAACTATCTTCTCATCTTTTTTTGCTTGTCTAACTAAAATATTATTACCTAATTTATCTTTATCAAAGAAATGAAGAGGTTGTCCGAATTCAAGCATAACATAATTTGAAATATCAACAACATTATTGATTGATCTCATGCCTGCATCGACAAGTCTTTTCTTAATAAACTCAGGGCTTTCCCCAATCTTAACACCTTTAACCATCTTACAACTATAATATGGACAATTATCGGTATCTACCTTTAATTTAATATGTTTTTCAACATTATCTTTATTATCTTCTATATATGAAACATCAGGTAATGTTACCTTTCTATTTATAATAGACCCTATTTCATAAGCAAAACCTATATGATAGAAACAATCATTATTTCTATGTTTATGAATATCAAGTTCATATGTTGCAACTTCTCTATTCATATACTTTAATGCTTCTTCTCCTATTGGTGCATCTTCATCTAACTCATAAATACCTTTAGCATAATTCTCAGGTGTTTCTTCTTCCAAGCCAATTTCCATAAGTGCACAAATCATACCATTTGAATCTACACCTCTTTTTTTAGCTTTCTCTATTTTAAAATCACCAGGTAATATGCAGCCAGGAAGAGCGACTATAACTTTAAGTCCAGCTCTAACATTTGATGCTCCACATACTATTTGAATAGTTTCTTCTCCAACATCAACTTGACATACTTTCATATGATCTGAATCAGGATGAGGAATACATTCTTTAACATAACCGATTACTAGTTTATCATTCTTATTTGAATAAACTTTTTCGACATTAGTTCCAGCTGTTGTAATCTTTACTGCTAATTCTTTTGGATCCAAGTCATCTATTTTTACATAATCATTACACCATTCTAAACTTATCATTATTCTTCCTCCTTCCTATCGAAAGATTTAACTTCTCTTAAATCTACATTATAAAATGTTCTAATATCACCAATTCCGTATTTTAGCATAGCTAAACGCTCAGCTCCGAATCCAAACGCAAATCCACTCCAAACATTTGGATCAAATCCACCGTTTCTAAGTACATTAGGATGTACTATACCAGCACCTGCTACTGTAATCCATCCGGTATTTTTACAGATATTACATCCTTTACCTCCACAGTTGAAACAAGATACATCTACTTCAACACTTGGTTCGGTAAACTGATAATAACTTGGACGAAGTCTCGTATGAACATTTTCACCAAATAATTTTTTACAAACTACATCCATAGTTCCTTTTAAATCAGATAGTTTAATATTCTTATCGACTATCAATCCTTCTATCTGCATAAATTGATGTGAATGAGTTGCATCATCATCATCACGCCTATATGTCTTTCCAGGGCATATCATTCTAATAGGAGTATTACCATCACTAGCTAACATCGTTCTTGCTTGTACTGGACTAGTTTGACTTCTTAATAGAATATCTTCTCCTTCAATATAGAAAGTATCTTGAGCATCCCTTGCTGGATGTCCCTTTGGTATATTCAATAATTCAAAGTTATATTTATCAAGTTCAACTTCCGGACCATCGACTACATCGTAACCTAAAGACATGAATACTTTTTCAAACTCTTCGATAACGCTTTCTAGTATTGATGGTGCTCCATTTTCTATCTTTGTTCCTGGAAGTGTTACATCGATACTTTCCTTTTCAAGTTTCTCGTTCAATGCTTTACTTTCAAATTCTTTAAGTAATTCACCTAATTTGGTATCTATTTCATTCTTTAAAATATTACTTTCCCTTCCTACTTCTTTTCTTTCATCGATAGATAGGTCTTTCATATTACTGGTTAGTTCAGTAACTAGTCCTTTCTTACCTAAATATTTTACTTTTAAATCATTAACATCATTAATGGAAGATACTTTTTTAATATCCTCTTCTATCTCTTTTCTTATCTCTTTTACTTTCTCACTTATATTCATAATATAACCTCCAATAAAAAAGCATAGCATCCCAAAGGACGACTATGCTTCGTGGTACCACCTTAATTTATACTCATTAAGCTTTAACGCAGCCATACGTTTACTATTAATAAAAGCCTATAAGACGAATTCATTAATCACTACTTTTTCTACATTTCACCAAAGAGTAGATTCTCTACAAAGCGTTAATTAATTACTACTTCTTAATCACAGCAATCAAAAGATTAAATCAATTATAACACTAAATAATTTTTTTACAAGTATTTTTAAGCATTAGTTACGGTTATATCACCATATGTATGGGTAACAACACCACTAGCAAAAGTATCACTTGTTCCACATAATATTTTTCCAAAGTTGAACTCAGTAGTTCCCTTATAAACTAGTTTACTCATCTTATTATATGATCTTGACTTACAAAAAGCTGCATCGCCAATACTAGTTAATGAAGAAGGCAATGTAATAGATGTAAGTTGGTTGTACCTAAAGGCATTAGCCTCTATCGTTGTTACTCCATCTGGAACAACTACCGATTTTAATCCACACCAAGTAAATGAACTTGCTCCTATTGTTGTTAAATCAGTATCACCTTTTTTCGCTGGGATTACTACGTTATCACTTTTACCTGCATAACTAATTATTTTTGAATAGTCTATACCTCCAGTTGAAGTTCTAGCATAAATGAATTGATCATCATCACCAGTTGTAGCATTATTTGTAAATGAATCTGCACCTATAGCAGTAACGGTTGTTGGGATATGTTTGATTTTTGTAATTCCACAAGCATAGAATGCCCAATTTCCAATAGTTGTAAGCGGTGTATTTTCTTTAACATCAGGTATTGAAATTTCTTTTTCAGCACCTGCATAACTAACAATAGAGGCATAATTTATTCCGTTCTTAGTTCTAGCATATACATATTCACTACCATCGGAAACGTTATTATGATTAAATGCACGAGCTGATAATTTTGTAACACTACTTGGTATATTAGAAGTTGTTTCAAGCAAATTTGATCCGAAAGCAACTTCACCTATCGTCGTTAATCCTTCTGGTAAATTGATAGAAGTTAAATTATTACCTTCAAATGCACGTGAACCTATTACTTTAAGAGTACTTGGTAATACTATGCTGTTCATCTTCATACTTCTAAATGCTGAACCAGCAATCTCGGTAACACCTTCTGGTATAACAATATCTTTACTTTCACCTGCATATCCAAGTAATTTTGAAGTATTCTTAGTTCCATCTGCCAATGTTTGATAAATAAAGGCATTGTTCTCATCAACTCTATTATCTGAATAAGCTCCACCACCTAAAGACATATTACTGGTAACGATTATTTCATCTAACAAGTTCTTACCAAATGCCTGAGAACCGATTTTAATTTTAGTATTTGGAAGTATTAAATTAGTAATATTATTATTATAAAATCCTCTAAACTGAATAGATACAATTGTATCTGGGATAATAACACTAGTTAATTCTTTAGATTGATATGCATACTCATAAATAGTTGTAACTGTTTTGCCATTAATAGTTGTAGGTACAAGAACTTCCTTCCCACATTTTTTATAATACGACATTATTCTTACAGCACCTATATTATTACCATCATAATCTTCTCCATTATAATCGAATTCATAACACTTTAGTGCTTCCTCTTCTGTTAAAGAATATGAATAACTACCTACTCCTAGATATTTATCAGGATAATATAAACTAACTTTAGTAGAAGTTCCTAATGCCATAGCATTAAATTCATCTGTTGGTAATAAAGTACCACTAGTTGGACTATTTTCTCTACTTGCATTAACAACATATTTATTTACTGAAGTAAATTTAGCAACTGGTTCATTACTTACATGTATATCATCCACTGTCAATGACTCAATTGATTTTGGATAAACTTTATGACCGGTTTCATCTCTACTACCCCAAAAATATTCATATCTTGATCTTGCAGAATTGTATGAAACAATTACAAAAGCATCACTGATTGTTCCCCCTGTTATACATCCATTTCTAACTTTAGAATATGTTTTATCAGAATCGAGCATTGCATATTTAGTATTATAAATTTTAAATGGATCTGATGAAGAAGCATTTAAGGTTATAGTACCTGCTTCATCACAATCACCTACGTCATCATTGCCGAATGCAAGGAAATGTATATCTGAATCTATTTTTGCCCACTGTCCATATGGACTTTGCTTATTACCTGACTCTAAATCTATCAAATCGATAGGTACATAATAAGCTGTACCATCTTTCTTAATAATAAAATCTCTTGCAGCTATTTTCTTCTTTACTGCATCAACATAGCTTTTTGCAATATCTACATATGCATTTTTCCTAGAACTATCTATTATACTTGATACGCTAGGAACAGCAATCAACATTACAACCGCTATTATTATAATTACTGCTATTATTTCAATTAATGTAAAACCTTTTTTATTCATAATCATACCTCTTTATCTAAATAGTATTTTATCATAATTTTACAAACGTAAATATATAGATTAAAAAAATGAATCATCAGATTCATTTTTTATTGTTAATTTGTCACTTCAATATTTCCCAAATGATGTGATATTGTTCCTGTTGCACTACTTATTGTATCTTCTACAGAACAAGTAATTGATTTCCAGTTAAATCCTTTACCAGTTTTATTTACTATCTTCTCATATCTATTAAATGCTCCCCAAGATACTTCTTTGCAGAATGCACCACTACCAATACTTGTAACCGAACTTGGTATTGTTATAATTTTTTGCCCTTCTTGTAAATCTTTAGTAAGATAACAATATCTAAAAGCATTTTTTTCAATTTTTAATAATCCTTCATTCAACACTACTTTTTTTATTCCAGATTCACCAAATGCCTGTTCACCGATAGTCGTTACACTAGAAGGAATAGTAATATTTTTAGTACTTCCAGCATAGCCTATTATCTTAGTAGTATCATCTTTATATTTATTGGTTCCATTTGGAATTCTAGCATATATATATGGACTATGACCATCAGTGTTATTAGGAATGCTATTAGAATTGAATGCTTCTATTCCAATTGTGGAAACAGTTTCTGGTATACTAACAATTTTTGTAATACCGCATCCTAAAAATGCAGCACCATTAATAGTAGTTAAAGGAACATTATTTACAGCGGGAGGAATATCAACAACTTTAACCTTGGTTGGAGTAGTACTATCATATCCACCAGCATAACTAACTATCGTAGTATAATTAACTTCTCCAGTAGTTTCATCCCTAGCATAAACAAATTCTGAACCATCTTTAACATTATTTACGTTAAAACTTCTATTACCTATAGTTTTAACAGTGGCTGGAATATTGCTAGTCGTTGTTAATTGATTATATGCAAAAGCTGCATATTTAATCGTTGTAAGATTAATCGTATCTTCAAAATTAACTGATTTTAAATTATTGCTTGCAAATGCCCAATTCTCAATTATTTCAAGAGTACTAGGAAGAACTAATGTATCTATTTTTGATCCTCTAAATGCCCCTGACCCAACAACTTTTACTCCTTCCGGAATAACTATATTTTTACTAGATCCAGCATACCCAAGTAATGTTGTTGTATCTTTATTTCCGCTAACATCAGTTTTATAAATAAATGCTTTATCGTCATCAACATCATTTTTAGTAAATGGTGAATCGTTAAGAATAGTATTAGCAGTAACATTTATTTCTCTAAGATAATTATCAGAAAAAGCTTGAGAACCAATTGTGATAGAAGTATTAGGTAATATTAAACTGGTTATCTTATTATGATAAAATGCTCTAGAACCTATCTTTTTTACAGTATCAGGAATAATTACACTTGTAACAAACCTATCTGGAAAAGCAGTATTTCCATTAAATGAATCTAAACCGATTTCTGAAACTTCTTTTCCATCAATACTACTTGGTATTATTACGTCAGAAGAACATGATGCATTATATTCAATAATCATAATTGTTCCATCAGTTTTAGGTGTATATATGAAGCATCGTTTTCCTTCCGAAGCAGATAATGCATATCTATAACTACCTGTTCCTAATGATTTGTCAGGGAAGTATGTTGAGACCTTAGTTGTTGGTCCAACAGTTCTAGCACTAAATTCACTAGTAGTATATTTAAATCCACTTGTTTCATTTCCCTCTTGACTTCTTTTATATACATATTTATCTACAGATGTAAATGTACCAACCGGAATATTACTAGTAACTATTTTATCTACATTTAACTCTTCTACTTTAGTAGGATTTATCTTATGCCCAGTTTCATCTCTACTAGCCCAATAATATTCATATCTCCTTTTAGCTTGATTATAAATAACTATTACATAAGCATCCGATAGTTCTCCAGCAGAAATACATCCTGTCCTAACTTTCGTATATGTTTTATCAGACTCAGGCATTAAATACTTCATATTCCAAATCAAAAAAGGATCACTTGAACTAGCAGTTTTAAGATTTGTCCCACTTTCAGTACAAGTCCCTGCATCATCATTGTCTAATGCTATATATTTAACCTCTTCTTCATTAGTAGCCCACTGTCCATATGGACTCTGCTTATTACCACTTTCAATATCTATTAAATCAATAGGAATATAATAAGATGTCCCATCTTTCTTTATAATAAATTCCCTAGCAGATATTTTCTTTTTTACTGCATCAACATAATTTTTTGCAATGTCAACATATGCGTTTTTTCTAGAACTGTCAATTATACTAGATACGCTTGGAACGGCTATTAACATTACAACGGCTATTATGATAATTACTGCAATTATTTCAATTAAAGTAAAACCTTTTTTATTCATTACTATACCTCACTATCATACAATATTTTATTATAGTTTTATTTTATCATATATAATTATATTGTAAAAAAAAATCTAATAATTTTACATTATTAGATTTTATAACAATAACTAAACACTAAGAAGTTCTTCTTCTTTAATCTTTAATTTATCATCTATCTTTTTATTATAATTATTTACTAAATCTTGAATTTCTTTTTCTAAGGCTTTTTGTTCATCTTCAGGAAGTTTTTCTTTTTCTAGTTCTTCTATAGATTCTCTTCTAATATTTCTAATAGATACTTTTCCTTCTTCACTAATTGCTTTAACCTGCTTAGTAAGTTCTTTTCTTCTATCCTCAGTAAGTGGTGGAACTGATATTATTATACTTTCTCCATTATTACTTGGAGTAAGGCCTAAATCAGCCTCAAAAATGCCTTTTTCAATATTATGCAATGAACCTCTATCAAAAGGTTTAACAAGTATCATTCTTGCTTCTGGAACAGATACTGTAGCTAATTGCTTTAAAGGAGTATCAACACCATAATAATTTACCATTACTCCATCCAAAATAGAAGGATTAGCTCTTCCTGCTCTAACCTGTGCAAATCTTTTTTCCATTGCTTCAACCGCTTTTTCCATCATATCCTTAGTCAATTCAATAATCTCATTTTCCATTACTTACCACCTCACTTAAATTTTATCACAATTTATTCTCTATATAAACATTATATTTCTTTCTTTTCTATTTTTATAAACATTTTTGGCTTTTTTAAGAACTTTATTATTTCTTCATTAATTAGTGGAAGTTTCTTTCCATTAAAGACATCATGATAATAATTTCTTACTGTTATATATACTTTATGTTTATTTTCTATTTCTTCAAATTCTCTTCGAGTAGTATTAATGGGTACAAGTTGATCTTTGCTTCCATGAATAAATAGTACAGGAATATTAATATTCTTATATGTATATTGGTATTTGTCACATAGATCTAAAAATTCTTTTATAGCTTTAATAGGAAGCTTATTAATTCTCGTTTCGAACTCACTTAATGAATAGGCCTTAATTATCTCAGGGCTTTTTAATAAAGCACCTATAAAACTACCCTCTTCCTTTTCTATATGAGAAAAAGAAGGAGCTATTAAAACAAGTTTCTTTACTTCTTTATGCTTTAATGAAAGATATGTTGCTATAACTCCTCCCATGGAGTGACCAACTAAATATATCGTTTTATAACCTGCTCTAATAAGGTATTTAATTCTATCATCACTGTATCTTATCCATTCTTCCTTCGAAGTATGTTTGATACTTTTTACATTATGACCAGGCAAAGTGAACTGATATACATCGAAGTCTCTTACCTGCTCACAATCAAATAATAATCCTTCTTCATCATAAGTTCCACCAGCAATACCATGGATTATTAGAACTGCTTTATGTTTAAACACATCTACACCCTCTTTAAGTACTTCTTTGCATATTTTTTACAGAATACCAACATATTATTATATAAATTCCAAACTAGTAATCCAAGTATTAACAATAGAATAGTAATAAATAATAATTCTGAACTTAGTGATGATAATGAGAAGAAATTTCTAAAGAATAATATTTCAATTACAAATAATGTTGTTAAACTACCAAACATAACTGCTCTTACCTTATTGAATGGTACACATAGTTTGTATTGATAAATCAACATGATAATCGTATTAAGTAGTACGCATATTGTCGAAATTTCATCCTGAGTAAGTCCTAGTGAATCAGATAAATATAGAAGTATTATTATCATCGTATAAACTGTTAAAGAAATAGGAAATGCTTTTTGAAGTACCAATGATAAAAAGTTCCCTTTTATTCTTTCATTATTTGGCTCCATAGCAAGTATGAAACTAGGAGCTCCGATAGTAATCAAATTCATAAGCGAAAGATGAATTGGTTTAAATGGATAATTAAATCCAAGCAAAATCAAAGATACAGTTATTAATACGGTATAGATTGTTTTAACAAGAAATAATGAAGCAGATCTACTGATGTTGTTGATTGTTCTTCTTCCTTCATAAACTACATGTGGTAACGAATCGAAATTAGAATCCATTAAAACTAGTTGTGAAACATTACGAGTTGCTTCAGTACCACTTGCCATAGCTATTGAACAGTCAGCTTCTTTAAGCGCAAGTACATCATTTACTCCATCACCAGTCATTGCTACAGTATGTTTTAGTTCTTTAGCAATCTTCATCAATTCTTTCTTTTGATTAGGTTTAACTCTTCCAAAAATAGTATAATTCTTGAATGCATCTTTTAGTTTTTCATGCGATTCAATTCCTGTTAAATCTATATATTTATCCCAGCCCTCTATATTAACTCTTCTAGCTATTCCACTAACAGTGGCAGGATTATCTCCAGATATAACTTTTATTTGAACACCCTGTTGTTTAAAATATTCGATAGTAGTTTTAGCACTATCTCTAATTTTATCTTGAAGCAATATAACTCCCATAGGGATCTTCTTATTATCTTTCTTTTTAGCAAATAATATTACACGATAATTATTTGAATATTCATCATATTTTTTATTTTTTCTCTTTAAGATAAAGTCATATGCTCCTAAAAAGTATGATTCCTTTTTTAAATCGATACTAGAATATTTTTTCTCACTAGAAAATGGATTTACTTTAACATTTTTAAAAGCTGTTCCTTTTTTAGTTTCAAATCTATCCCTTATTGCATTCATCGTTGGAGATATATCATCTACGGTATGACAATAATTATCCAATAATGTAATGAATTCACTTTCATCAATACCGTCTTCTAATTTATAATCAACTACTTCCATCGTTCCTTCGGTAATAGTTCCAGTCTTATCTAAGCAAAGAACATCTACTCTAGCAAGCGTTTCAATACAATATAATTCCTGTACTAATACATTTTGTTTAGCCAAACGATATACGCTTACAGCTAGGACAGAACTAGTTAATAGAATTAATCCATCAGGTATCATACCAATCAAAGCACCAACAGTAGATAATAATGCATCTGATAATGTTGTATTAGGTATCATTATTTGAGTAACTACTAGAAGTAATCCAATTGGAACGATTGCATAACTTATAGTCTTGATAACCTTGTCCAAACTATGCATCAATTCACTATTTAATTCTTTAACATATTTAGCATCTTTACTTATTTTAGATGTATAATTCTCTTCGCCTATATGTATTACTCTAGCACATATATTTCCACTTATTACAAAACTACCTGATAATATAGTGTCACCAGTTAGTTTCAATACAGGTTCATCTTCACCGGTTATAAAACTTTCATTTACAAAACATTCTCCATCTAATATTTCTGAATCCAATAATACTTGTGAACCAGTTCTAAGCAAGACAATATCATCTAATACTGTTTCATTTTCATCGATTTCTTTCTTTTTACCATCTCTTATTACAGATATCTTAGATGCTTCTAATAAAGATAATTTATCTACTATTTTCTTTGATCTAATTTCATTAAATATACTTATGAACATATTAAAAAATACTGTTCCAATAAACAAGCAGTTTTTTAATCCCATGAATATATTGTTAACAAGCAGTCCAGCCACTATTATTACTGCAACAAGTGAAAAGTTTAAGATATTGAATGGCGTAATAGTATTATCAAGTATAATTTGTTTAATAGATTTGGTAGGTACAGTTACATCATTATGCACTAGTCCCTTACTTATTCTATCATCTACTTCTTTTTGACTCAGACCTCTATATTTTAAAATAAAATCTTTTTCCATATTCATCGCCTACCTTAATTATAACTAAAAATAACAATAGTATATATTACATCTATTGTTATTTTTACACTTATTTACATATATTAACTACTTTAAACGAGGTAAATCATGTGCTTTAACAAAATTAGCATTTGCTTTTTCATTTATAAGTTTAATAGTTGCATTCTCATCATAAACAAGATCTTCATATGATACTTTTTCCCCAGTATATGAATTAACTACATTACTAACTACATCACCATTTTCATTAATTTTAAAATAGTAATTAAAGTTATATCCTCTCTTATTAATATTATATGTACATAGGAAAGTACCATCTACAACTTTACACATACCATCGTATATTCTTGAACAAGGTTTTCCTTTAACAGTATCAAATAATAAACTTCTTTCTTTACCTTCATAATCGGCTGCAAGTTTTAATCTTAAATTTCCATTTCCTAATTTCTCATATTCAATACAATCAAAATTAGAAACAATTTTATTATCCTTACGATTTTCATCATCTATATATGAAAATACTTTATAATTATATTCTTTATTAGTTTTACTTACATCAGCAATAATTGTATTTCCAATTATTTCAAATTTTGTTGATACAGGAAATGACATCCCTACTTTTTCACCATCTTTTGTTACTATATAACTGCTAACTAAATTTCTTTTTACAACGAATTTATCTAACATATAATAATCCCCCTAAAAATTAAGCATTATTATATATTATTGTTACTATTTTGTCAAACACTTGTTTAATTTTTTTTATTATAATAACTATTATTTCTATAAATAAGAATGAATAAAGCACCTATTAGGTGCTTATTTCTTTATTATTAATTATCAGTAATTGTAATAATTGAAATCGATAATAACTTTTATTCATTTAATTACATGCATATTTTAACTTGGGTTTTCTTCATTATCACTTTCCGATTGATATTGTGCACTTTCCATATTGGCTATATCTTCAATACCAAATACTTCTTTAGCATAATCATCACCAAGTATCGAGATTAAATATTCCTTTTTGTCACTATATGTTTCTTTAAATTTTTCACTATCATCGCCGATTCTAATAACTCCTAAGTCCACGCCTCCATAAATAACACTCGATAATAATTTTTGAGATGATTTAGTATTTCCTTCTTTTATCAACTTAATTAACTCTTTAGGTAATGAATCATCTCCTTGTAAGTATTCACTTAATAAAGTTGCATTATCTTCATTAAATAATAGTTCTCCAACTGTAAGATTTTTAGTTTCAGAAAATGTACTTAATCTATCAGCAATTGTTTGTAATTGTTCAGAAGTTAATCCTTTATAGTATTCAAGTTGTTCCTGTGTATAATCAGGTAATTCAGTAGTAGGTTTTTCTGAAGTAGGTTCGGTACTTCCACCACCATTTCCTCCAGGAGGTGGTGGAGTATTTCCACCTGGTTTCTTTTGCTTCCTTTCAAATTGTTTAATTAACTTTTCAATATCTGCTTCTTCTCCTAATATTAACTTACATTTTTCTTTTAAACCATCTGCTTCTTTATCATATCCTTCTATAGTACCTTCAATTGTTTCAATATCAGCTTCAAGCGCGTTCTTTTTTTCTAGCCATGTAGTATATTCTGGATTAGGAATGTATATAGTTTTTGTATTGGGCTTTGTCATTTCTCAGTCTCCCTCCCTCTTGCAGAATCTTTGATAACAATCGTTGTTTCGATTGTTTCGGGTGGTTTATTCGACAAATGAGTATTGTATTCGGTCATCAAATTAGCAAGTTTTTCTACCTCAGGATCTCTTAATCCTTGTAGTTTTTCCAATCTTTCCAATGCTGGAATCAATTCATTAGAAATAAGTTTAGCTGCTTGTTCTGCATAATTTGCATTGTCAATTACAATGTTTAGTTCTTTTTTTATCTCTTCAATTCTATTTTTATATGCCTCAGCCCATTTTCCCTTACCAGTTAGTTCCGCATTAAATAATGGGCTACTATTTAATATATTATCTTTTAAGAAATCCTTAAATGCTTGTATTTTCTTTTCATTATTTTTTGTGCCTCTTAAATAATCATTTACTTTAGATAAATCTCCATCTATATATTTTTTCTTTTCTAAGCATTTATCAAGTCTAGTTTTTTCTTCACCTGTTTCATATTTATCATTCGGTGTAGTCTTTGATAATGTTTCTTTTTTCTTGTCGATATCAGTTTTAGCTTGTGCTAATGCTTCTTCCTCAGTATAACCTCTGCTCTTATAGTATTCGGTCAAATTTTTGATTTGTTCCTCTTCTTCTGCAGTATAAGCACTAGATTTCGAACTTGGGTTTCCTTCCTTATCATAATTTGTTACAGTTCTAGCGTCCCCAGTAGAATCATATTCAACAGTAGAAAGTTTTCTACCATCACTTGAATATGCTTCAGTTGTTTTCTTTCCTTCACCATCTACTGTTTCAACAACGTATCCAGAGGAATCACCATCACCTGTATACGTATAATTTTTTGTTTCAGTTACCTTGCCAGTAGTGCTATCAATAGTTGTAGCTGACTTTATTCTTCCTGATTCATCATATTCATAATGAACTCGGCTAACCTCAGTTTTTCCATCGGCACCATATTCATATTTATTAACAGCCTGGTTATTTTTATTATATGTAGTTCTAGTCTTTGGCTCATCTTTACTAATTCTCGTAACTATATAACTACCATCTTCTTCATAATACTCGTATTTTTCTTCTACAGTTTTTCCTTTACCATCGGTAGTTTTTACTGATGTATTTTGACCTGCAGAATTTTTCTCTGTTACTGTTGTAATAGTCTCTCCATTTACAATCTTGGTTTCTTCAGTACTAATGGTTTTTCCATCTTTACCTAAAGTTTTCTTTTCATAACTTCCATCTGATTTGCGAGTTTCAATTACAGATGTTCCATCTAAGTTTCTAGTATAAGAAGTTGAATTTCCTTTACCATCATCAATTGTTAATGTTTTGCTACCATCTTTATTTTGAGTAGTGTGTTCATCAACATATTTGTTAACGCCCTCTTTAGTTTGGCCAACAACGTTTTTTATCATTGTCAAAATATCAGTGTCTGATTCTGATGAAGTAGATGATGCTCCTGCTGTATCTGTTTTTTGCTCTCCTGGTGAATTCCCTGCTACTACTTGAGATGTTTCACTTTCATCTGTATACCTAGTTTCAGTTGTAAATGTTCCATCAGTATTTTTGGTTAAATATGTTGTGCTTCCATCATTGTTGGGAATTGCCAACGTTTTACTACCATCTTCATTTTGAGTAGCGTGTTCATCAATATATTTATTAATACCATCTTTAATACCATTTTTAGCTTGGTTATAAGTGTTTTTCACCATTGTCAAAATATCAGTGTCTGACTCTGATGATTTAGATGATGCTCCTGCTGTATCTGTTTTTTGCTCTCCTTGTGAATTCCCTGCTACTACTTGAGGTGTTTCACTTTCATCTGTATAACTAGTTTCAGTTGTAAATGTTCCATCAGTATTTTTGGTTAAATATGTTGTGCTTCCATCATTGTTGGGAATTGCCAACGTTTTACTACCATCTTCATTTTGAGTA